>ULNV01011287.1_pt1 | contig 63755 bp, 48 predicted proteins | sample 1952011 | NCBI WGS metagenome assembly ULNV01 (sample SAMEA4835586, study PRJEB28245) | human gut metagenome | biome: gut microbiome; material: fecal sample | place: Denmark | collected 2008
TTGAGGGTATTGCTAAAACAAATACAACCCACACAAGATTGCCTTCCGCATCATACAAGTAGTGTTTGAGGGCATTGCTAAAACAAATACAACCCACACGTTCATCCTTTACGAATCTAAGCAATTTTGAATTTGTTGCTTCTTGGGTGCATATATAGAGTATGATTCAAATAAAAAATTTCACCAAGGTTTATGGGACCAAAAGCCATAGGAATTTCAAAGCATTGAAGAATCTTAACCTTGTTCTGCCAAGCAAAGGCCTGGTTCTTTTTTGTGGAAAGAGCGGGTCTGGCAAGACCACGCTATTGAACATATTGGGCGGATTGGATTACTAGACAAGCGGCGACATAATTGTCGATGATGAAAAGCTTGAGAAGAAGGATTTGGATTCATATAGGAACTATTATTCATCTTTTGTTTTTCAAGATTTGAATCTGATAGAAGAGCTCACCGTATTGGAAAATCTGGAGGTCAGTTTCGACTTAACCAGAAGGAAGTATGACAAGAATTTAATAATAGAGACGCTGAAGAAGGTTAATCTTCCTGACACGGAGATATCAATGGATGACTTCCTGTCCAGACACCCTAAGGAATTATCCGGCGGTCAGAAGCAGAGGGTATCCATCGCCAGAGCGCTTCTGAAGAATCCTTCAGTATTGATTTTGGATGAGCCTACCGCCGCCTTGGATGAGGAGAACTCAAAGCATATAGGTGAGATGCTTAAGGACATATCAAAGGACTGTCTGGTGATAGTCTCTTCGCACAATCTTGATGTGCTGTCTTCCTTAGCAGACAGGATCATAGAGATTGAGGATGGGGATGTCATATCGGATAAAACAATAAATAAGATTGAAGAAAACAATAAGAAGCAATTCGATAACAAGAAAAAAGGACGTCTTGGCTTTTCAAACACCATGAAGCTGGTGTTCAGGTCCTTGTGGAAAAAGAAGGTTAGGCTGTTTGTATCTTTGGTACTGCAGATTGTCACCTTGTTTCTTTTCTCCATTTACTATCAATGCATGACGCCGGTCAACGAGGGACTGCTCAGGGCATTGTATTCCAGTGGAACTAAGACTGCTTTCTTGACTACGGATACAGGAGTGTATTCTCCTGAGGCTTCAAAGCTATATCTCAACGACGTGTTTAGAAGGCACAATGTTAGGAAATGGGATATTTGTGATTGTGGTTTCACTAATTCTGGAAATTTCGTGAAGGATACAGGAGTGGATTCTTGTTTTTTTTATATATCAAAAAAAGGAAAAGCAATTAAAATAGATGATAATTTCCCTTACTTAGAGAAATTCAAGGAATTAAAAACTGAAACTCAGTGTAGCTATCCTAAGAATGCTGATGAGATTGCTATATCTGATATAAGCGCTGAGATCTTATTTCATAGTACTGAGTATAGACTAGATTCGTACGATGATTTCCATAGGAATGATTTAAAGTCAGTCGATGATTTGATTGGAAAAGAATATCAAGGAAAGAAGATTGTCGGAATTTTCTCTGCAACCAATCATGAACTGGATGGATTTTTAAAGAATCACTCTCTTATTAAGGTGGATGGTCAAGATCAAAATCTTAGTGAAAGGGATAAATCTTTTTTGAATGGAGAGTTTCTATCTGGTTACGTATATGTCTCAAAAGATTGTGAAGAAGAAAAAACAAATGTTGTGAATGGATTTGTTAGTTTTTTATATGAAATCAAAGGTAACATTAAGGAAGATATGGATTTCTTAAACGATATTGATAAGGAGAGTTTAGCTGATGCTCCTGATACTCGAATATCTACATCTATGTCTTATAAACTTGAATATAAAAAGAATTATATTATGTTTTCTGCTATTCCTTCTTTGATAGAAAAATTAATTTATTTAGCTTTATTTATCATCAGTATTTTTATAAGTTGGTCATTGCTTTATTCAGCTATAAAAGATCTAGATCATAATCTAGGAATACTAAAGTCTTTGGGATGCTCTAAATGCGGGCTTTTGGCTATTGCATTGTTATTAAGTTTTGGAATCAGTATCTTGGAGTTTTTATTAGTCTTATTTGGAATAGGAATAATAGATTCTTGTCTCGATGGACTTTATTTTTATGTTCCTTTGCTTTTAATTAAAATCGATTATATTTTGCTCTTGTTTTTATTTGTGATTGTGGTTGGATTAATTCCTTCAATTAGTGCAATAGTAAAGTCTGTTACTAAAAAGCCAATCGAAGTTATAAATAGCGAAGACTAATAATATTTATTGCTAAAAAATTAATGCTACATTAAGTAATAATTTGAATTTTTTCAATTATTAGTTAACCTTTCTACAGATTTAAGATTAATTAAAGTAAAAACCTAAATAAATAATAATATAATTATCTATGAATGATATAATTATGCGGTTTTCAGCAATAGGAGATTTGAAACGATATGTTCATTAAGAAAAAAGCTTTAATTACCACTGTTTCATTGCTTTCTTTGTTATTGACTAGTTGTGGTCAGAGAGCAAATAGTGGAAATGGTAGCAACACTGGTGATATTCAAGTCGATACAGATGCCAGTGGATTAGCTACGGTTAGAATTTATAAGAATAACGATTATTCTTCCAATGGTAGATTTGTTCCAGCTGATAAGGTGGATCTTGAATTAAATTATAACGATTTGTCTGGAACTCTTTCTAACAACAAGTCAGTCATGCCTTCTTTAGGCGATGCTAATCTTTTAGTAATTCCTGTTCATATCCCTGGTGGAAATGAATACAAGACTGATAAAGTTAAATCTGATATCGAGAAGGTTTTCTTCGGAGACAAAGATGACTCTTCTTTAGAATTTAAATCGGTCAAGCAATACTATAGTGAAGCAAGTTATGGAAAGTTTAATTTGAGTGGAACAGTCACTGATTGGTTCGATGCCACTGCATTAGTCTCTGATGTCAAAGACATAACTTCAGGAACTGAAGGAACAATCGTGAATAAAATATTGAGAGGTGCAGTGGATTGGGCTGGCTCTTCTCAAGGAATAAATCTAAAAGATTTTGATAATAATGAAGATGGAAACATCGACGGTGTTTATTTAGTCTACGATCATTTGGATTGGACGACAGAAAACTACATTCAACACGAATCTAATCCTCAGTTTGATTCTTCTACTTTGAATCAAGCTTTTTGGAATTTCACTTATTGGGATTTCTATTCTGAATCTAAAAATGATAAGCCCGCAACTTCCGGCTTCTCATGGTCTAGTTTCGATATGATGTACACATCATATTGCGAAAGAAATAAAAATGATACTCCGGATTTATCTGACTTATCTAAAATCAAATTAGATTCTCATACATTCATTCATGAGTTTGGTCACCTATTAGGATTGGAGGACTATTATTCTTCATCTGATTCTAGCTATCATCCAGCTGGCGAATCTACTATGATGGATCAAAACATCGGAGATTTGGATTCTTATTCTAAGATGTTGTTGGGATGGGTCACTCCTTATGTCGTGTATGGAACTAGTGAAATCACTATTACAAATGTTTCTAAAAACAGTGGAAATTCAGTAATAGTCATTCCTTCAAACTATGCTGAAATCTCTCAAAGTGTCGAAGATGCAATCAAAGGGAATAGAATCGATAAATTTAGATATACATTCAATCCTTTCAGTGAATATTTAATGATTGACTTGTATACACCTGATGGAAACAATGAACAGGATACTTATGGACCTTACGTTTTTGATAGATCTGCCATGGCAAATAAAGTTGGTGTAAGAATCTATCACATCGATTCTAGAATCTTTAAATGTAAAGTTGTCGATTATATGGGTGGACAAAAGCTTGCCTACGTAGACGGATATGTTTGGGACGGTCAGATGCTCCAAGATGATGAAGCTATATTGATGCCTATATCCAACAATATGAGTGAATCTAAAAATTTCCAATTACCCCAAAGTTTCGATTACTTCGACCAAATCAGATTGCTTGAATCCAGTGGAATCAATACTTTTGATAAGAATGGAATGATGACTAATCAAACATTGTATTATTCTGAAAGTAAGCCTTTTGACATCATGTCTTATGGATATCAGTTCTTTAATGGACGTTATACATATGATGATGGAAACGAGCTTCCTTTTAAAGTAAAGGTTCTCAATGTAGAAGATAAAGGAGAGTAAAAATGAAGAAAAATTTATTTGGACTTATCGGATTGTCGATGACTATGTTCTTAGTCGGATGCAATCCATCTAATAATACTAGTCAAACTCCTGACGATAGTATATATAAGCACTCGGTCAGTGTTGAAGTGAGTGGGGCTACTGGTGGAAAGGTAGTGAATCCTGAAAATGTCACCTTGACTGAAAACTTTGATTCATTGACTGATAAGAAGTTCTACAACACTAGAGTTCTCCCTTCTACTGGTGATGTGAACATCCTTGTAGTTCCTTTGATTGTACCCGGATATGAAACAATCGATATCGATGGTGATGGAATCGATGATAGCGAAAGAGTCAAGTCTGATTTAGACAAAGCTTTCTTCTCTTCTGGAAGAGATGATGTCTATTGCTCGGTCAAAGATTATTACTATCAATCCAGTTATGGAAAATTGAATCTTAGTGGTGAAGTCACAGATTATTGTGAGATCAATGATGACTTGGGATATAGTTACACCAATGCGGCTAACATCACTTTGTCTGATACTTACGATATCGTAAACAAGGTCTGTGATTGGTTGTCTGACACCAAGGGATTTGATTTGACTAAGTACGACAATAACAAAGATGGATACATCGATGGAATATGGTGTATATATTCTTGCCCTAATTATTCTAATGGTGGACCTAAAGGGGACGATAATAACTTTTGGGCTTATACATCATGGGGAAATCAAACCCCTACAAAGGATAGAAAACCCGATGTTTCAAAGCCAATCTATAACTTGTTCGGTTGGGCCAGTTACGACTTCATGTATGAAGGATACGGCATTAGCAAAATCGACACACACACTTATATTCATGAGACAGGTCACTTCTTGGGATTGAATGATTATTATTCTGATGTTTCTAGCTATAACCCTATTGGAAAAGTCGATATGATGGATTCAAATATCATCGATCAAAACATGTATTCCAAGATGCTATTGGGTTGGACCAAACCTTATTTGGTGACTGGAAATGCAACTATTGATTTGAAGAGCATGCAAAACGAAAATGCTTTGATAGTTATTCCTGGCGATTCCTATGTCATCAATGACAAGAATGAATTCGATCCTTTCAGTGAATACATTTTAATCGAGTTATACACAAATGAAGGATTGAACTATGATGATTCTAGAAGAAGTGTTTCTGATAGACCTTTAGCTATGAACGATAAGGGTGTGAGAATTTATCATATCGACAATAGAAAATTTGTGGTCGATGTGAAATCAAAGAAAGATGATGGAACTTATACTTCTAAAGAATATAAGACCGGTGATACCATCGATTCTCAACATAAGATTATTCTTCCTATGTCTAACGATAGAGGATCGAGCAGATACAACTATGGATTTGGAGTTGATTCTAATGATAATCTCTTCGATGAAGTTAGAGTTATAGAAGCCAACAATGTCGATTCGTTTAGCAATGGTGGATATCAAACTTCCAAGACTTTGTTCAAGGAAGGATCTTCATTCGATATTGGAACATATAGCAAGTTCTTCATCAACAAGTCATCTGATAAGACTAAAGGTTTGTTAGATACAGGAGATTCTTTCTCCAAGACTATTTCAATAGGAGAGATTAAGTAATATGAAAAGAAATAAAATAATCATCTCTTTAGCATTGCTTTCCTTGTTAAGCTTGACAAGCTGTGGCAATAGCACTTCTATAACCACTCCTTCTGACAAAACGGATAAAAAGCCTATTGACTACAATTCCGGCAGGGGATTAGAAGGAAATCAAGATGCCGATGATGTCATCGATGATAGCGATAGTATATTGAACGGCTTCTTGAACGGTGTCTCGGGTGTGAGTCGCTACTCTTATGAAGTCACCAGCACGGTTCAAAATAATGAAGGTCATTTCACAGATTACTTTGATTCTAAATGCTGGTATAACTTAGATCACGAAGATGATTCGGCTAGTTTTGGATTGGCCTTGGATGAAAACAATAAATTGTTCAAATACTATTTGAATGATGACTATGATCCCACCCCTTCGCTTTATCAGTATACTAAATATACGACTGATGGAGTGACTATCGATGACACGCTGTACGGACCTTTGAACCTAGCTACTGTCGGCATGCTCTCAACTTTGGACGGAATCACTCCTAGCACTGCTGAAGTGTCTATCGGAACTAAAGTATCGACTAACAAATATATGTTGACTTCATCCGATGTCCTTTCGGTCTTTCAATATATGACCACGTATGGATCATCCATATCTAGCTATATAACTACTTGTTATATCAATATCCTCGATATGGATAGTCTCGAATTTGAGTGTCAAATCGATTTAGGAAGTTATGGATCGATAACTGGCCATTTCACTGATTTGACTGATAAGTCTTCGATTTTGGATAAGACAAAATCAAAGTTGGATTCAAAGACTTTAAAAGGTGTTGAGAAATATGATGATGTCACTAAATTCATGGATGTTTTGAATCAAAATAATTTCACCATCAAAGGTTATAACATACATCTATCTAATGGAAATGAATTGAAAGCTGATCCTTACACTGTTTACTGTACTAATAACTATTTCTATTTTGACTTCAGCAATGATTCATATCATGACTTTGGATATGTTTTAGTTAAGAAAGGAACAGAAGTTACTTATTATTCTAAGAATGCCGATTACGACTATACAAAAAATCCAAGCGATGAATACGATAAGACAAAGTTAGTACCTACTACTAAAACTTTGAATTATGATGCTTGTTATGGATTCACCACTGACAATAATGGAAATTTATTCTTCGATTATTTCCATGGACCTGTCGAGACAGAGACTACAAAGTACAATGAAGAGTATGAATACTTGAAGGATATTCCTGAAAGTGAGCGTAAAGAGAATGTTCTTTACATCGTCAAGGAAGAAGGAACTAATATCAAAGTCGTATACGAATGGAAGAAGAGCGGAAACGATGAGACATATTCCTGGGCTAGATATTCTGGATGGTATAACGATGTCGGTGCATTCTATGTCAACGATATCCAAGCTACTTTCTACCCTTATAACATGGGAATTACTCAATATGCCGAAGCTTATTTGGAGCAAAGCCTTACTGACAGTAACTATTATCATTCCAATAATAGTGAATTGATGTCTGGTTGGGCTAATGGATTATTCGGTTGGGGTTGGCAATCTAGTACCAATTGGATGAGCAGTGTCAAGGATTCCTATATTAAATTGACTAAGGATAGCGATGGAAACATCACTAGCGGTGAAGTTGGATTGAAGATGCAAGCAAATTATAAAGGGACATATGGACTTCACTCGGTCTATTACACCTATAGCAATTTCGGTTCTACTTCTCATAAAGTCACTGAGACATTCTTGACTGGATTGGGGGTGAGTTTCTAATGAAATTTAAAAATATTATCGTTTCTTTATCCTTGATTTCTTTGTTGGCTTCTTGCTCCAATGGAACGACAACTCCTGTTCCTACAACTCCTAGCGATAATTCATCCAATACTGGTGATAACGATTACCAACCTGTAGGTGAATTACAAAGATTGATGAAAGAAATAAAGAAGGATTCTAACTTCTCTATCGGATATCATGTAAGTTACTATGACCAAGGTGAATCCGATATGAACTTCTTCTTCACCAATTATTCATTCCAACAAGGAAACAATACTAATTCTCAAGGTATAGCTCAAGGTGATGGATTCATCTATAGATATACATTGGATGACGAAGGAAATGTCGATGCTGGAATTCCTTTGGTCAACTATAACACCGGGGTAAGATATGATGAAATTTATTCATATATCAACGGTGTAGCTAATTTGGATTTGTCCAAACTCCCGACTGAGACTGATGACGATGGATATTATCCTTATGAGTTCGGCCAAGAAGGAAATGAAGCTAATGATTTGGTCATCATGACAGTCTTCCTTAGACAGACTCAAGGTTCTTTGTATCCTAAGTCTCTCAAAATAAAGACGATCGGTGACTCTATCTTGTTCGATTCGGTTCTTTTGACTTATGGAGAATCATCAGACAATCCTTTGGACTTGAGAATTCAATCCAGTGTTTATGATATAAACAGTACGACAAATTCTCAAATCAAATCTTATATAGATTCAGGAAAGACAGCTAAGGATCCATTAAATTTTGATTTCTATAAGGTGTTCAATAAATATTTGAACTGTAACGATAACTATACAATTTCATTAGATGGAACTGGAATGACTAACCTGTCTTCAGCTTATAAGCTTGATTACACTGAGAAACGCACTCAAGATGGAATTTTGGATGTTTTTTCTAGTGGGGAGAGAAGTGGTGCGATGATGGATCAAGGATCATTGAATTATTTCAAATTAGATTCAAATAATAAATTGAGCATAATCGGTACTCCTATTGCTGATTCGGATGGCAATTTCTATGAATCCATATACGGAGACTATAGGACCTCTTTCAGCTCATTTGATTTCTCATTGCTGAGTGGATATGTGAAGAATAATGAAGAGAAGATATATTATTTGACTGATAGTCAATTCGTTTATTATTTCGCTCATCTATGTCAAATCAATGTGCAGGATGATTTCAGTGTAGATGGTGTCACTATTCAAATAACAGATGAAGATAAAGCTGAGTTTACTGCTACTTTTGATCTATATAGCAAGAATACTGGAACTAGATATGGTAAATTTAAAGCTAAGTTCTTCGACGTCAACAACACATCAATTCCTGAGGTTACAGATTATTTGTCCGAAGGCGATGAGCCTTCGACTCAAACAAAAGATGATTTGAAGACTGTATTGGATGCCTTTAAAGGAAACAACTATTCTTATGACACTTTGGTGAATAGCAAAGGTATGGCTAAAGTCTTCTATAATCCCTCCTATTATTTCCTTCAAGTATATGGAGATCCTAATACCAATGAAGGATACTTGAAGGACGGTGACCATATTTATTCCTTTGGAGTTCAGTATGAGACTGATACAAGCGGACAGATTAAATATGATTCAAACAATAATATGATTGTCAAGGAATTTGTTGTGAACAAAGGTACAGATTATGCGGATGCTATTCATAATATGAAGCTTCCCGGTATTGGAAAAGTCTATAGCGATGAGAATTCATTGAATTATATGTCTGAATTCTCTCAAGACTTATATGATACTGATAAGTATGACATAGGAACATATGGTGGAATTACATATTGGAATTTAAACGACTATACTTTAAGTCAAAAGATATTTGATTACGTTTATTCCGGAACTAAATCATTATTGCCTTTAGGTGTTGGAGTTAAAGTTTCAAATAAAGCCGATTCGAGAAAACTGTCTTTGATATTAGCTAGCACTATGTCAGATGGTTCTCAAAGCGGATATGCTGCTTTGACTTACTATGATATCGGAACTACTTCCAATCCAATTATAGAGAAGCAAATTGAGAATTACTTGTCTAACAAGTAATAGAAAGGATTTGATACTTATGAAAAAAAGAAAATTAATTCCTGCTTTATCTTCTTGGTTATTATTGACTTGCCTTATAGGATGCAACGACAATAATTCTTCAAACACTAGTGGGAAGCCTTCGACAGGTGTTCCTTCGACCGTGACTCCTACTGATAAAAAGCCTGTCACCAAAGTAGAAATAAATGGAACGAAGACTTTAATAGTCGGAGAAGATACAAAGCTCATAGCTAATACTGAAGTGACCTGGTCTTCTTCAGATGAGACAGTTGCAACTGTCGATGAAACTGGAAAGGTTCATGGTGTAGCTTCAGGTTCTGTTACCATCACTGCTACTTCTATTGAAAATCCTAGTCTTTCAGCTGAATGGGAGATTTCGGTCAGCATGAGAATTCCTTCCAAGGACAAGTTGACCTTCAGTGCTAAGATCGATGGAAATGAAGTCTCTCCTGTCGGTGGAAAGTATAGTTTTCCTTTAGGAAAAGAAGTAATACTTACTATTAATTCTCAAGAAGGATTTATGACTCCTAGCGTCACATTCAGCTTGACTCTTCCCAGTGATATCGATCAAACAATATGCAGTGTCGAAAATATTGCAGATACGACTAATTCAGCTGAATTTTTAGGAATAGGTAGCTTTGAAGGTGGAACCTTGACTGCAACTTGCTCTTTTGGAGATAGTGAAAGCAAGAGTATAAAGATGCCGATTCAATTCGATGTCATCGATACTAATGCCGATAACAAAGCTTACTTCTTCAATAAGTTTGAAGGATGTGAAGCTGTCGAGAAGAATTCGTTGACCGATGCTAGAATTACTGAAGAAACTAAGACTACTGATTTGACTGATGCTTCTATAAATCCTGAAACACAGCAAAAATCCTATACTTATGCTTTGTTTACCGATGCCGTTTATGTCAATGTGACTGGAGATTCCAATGAGCATTATTTTGCTGGATCCAGAAATGATTCTACATATCTTTTCGATTATAACGGTAGAGAGATTGGAACTTTCTATAACTTTGGTAGTTCAGAAAATTTAGGTGAGTCCTTCGTATTGTTGAATCATGCACCTGTCTATGGACTTGCTAATAGAATCAAAGCTTTATTCGATTCATCTTATGGATTAGATACTGGTTTGGTCAACTTTGGAAATTATGCAGCATATGCATATTCCATTTTCACTATAACTCGTGAAAAGGCAGAGGTAGTATCTAATTTCGATTATAGTTCTACACATTATGAATTGAATTTGACAGTGAATTTCGACGGAAATAAGATTACTTCCTTTAAGTTTACTGAATTGTCTCAAACTTCAGAAAAGAAGATTGAATATAGTCTTGAAGGATCTGAATTCGTTTACGGAGAAAAGAAGATCGATAGTAAAGATAACAACAAATCCTATTTGTCTTTTGATACATTCTATTACAAGACTCTAAATTTAATTTGTTTAGGTGGAACTAATGTCGATTCTGTAGGTGACTACACCAACACTGATAAGTATGGAACTAGTGATGATTTCAACGCTGAAGAGAATGCTTATATTCTTCCTAAATATAAATCGTTGGCAATGCGTATAGATCCAACACTTGGAAATCCTATCATCGATAGCATAACAGTGACTCAAGATAACCAAGATGTGATTGTCTCATCCATAGGTAGCAACGGACTAGTCATTTTCCAACCTAAGACTGAAAGAGAGCAGCAAGATGATGGAAGTTATAAGGATGTCGTAAAAGAAGGAACCACAATCTTTACTTTAACTTCAGCAAAGAATAAAGTTTCTACTTCTATAAAAGTCGAATTTAAGACTGAGACTATCAATGCTATAGAAGTTATGGACAACAAGCCTAATAACAATGACTTTGGTGATGTCTATTTGAATGATAATTCAAATTACTTTACATTAAAAGCTTCACCTAATGATGATCAGGTTGATTATGAATACGAAGCTATAGACTCTCAAACTGGTGCTTTGCTATCGGATTTGAAAATCGATCACTATGTAGATGGAAACATCGATGGTTTATCTAGCTTCTATTACTATATTGTTGGAAGCAAGGTTGGAACATATAGCTTTAAAATCAGAGTTAAAGGAACTGCTGTTTCTACTAAAGATATCTTTACTATAAACATTAAATCTCCTTTGTCTGATACTGAGATATATAACCATGTAAAGGATAAGACTTATAAGATAACTACAAGTACTTCAGTCCAGACTGTTAAGTTCACATCTAATACAAGTATTGCTTATACTTATAAAAATGAGAGTTCTGGAATAGATCAAACCGAGAATATTGCAGTGACTATCACTGATGGAAAAATCAAGGTTAACGATGTCGAAGAAATTAAGATTACATCTAGTAAAATTGACGATACTGTAGATTCAGAAGGCTCCACTTCAAAAACTACATTCACTAGCACTTATAGAGGTCAAAAATTCAACTCATCTTCTAAGTATTATATTGGCGTGATGGCTGAGAATATCAGAGTATCTTCTGACTTTAATACTTTGGGAATATTCTTCATCAACAATTATGGTGGATATGAGAAACAAGAATTTCAAGTGGATAAATCTAGCCAAATTAATATAGATAACCTTCCCTCTTATTTGAATGGAAAGACATTGGTGAATAAGGATTGGAGTTTTATTACTGGTGCAGGTAACTGCACGGTCAGTGTCTCCTTTACTTCGACCCACGCCTCCTTGACAATGGTCAATAATCAGAACACAACTATTGGAACACTTGAGTTTGACTATGCTTACGATTCTACAAGCAATGGAATAGTTGTTTCAAACAGCACTTCTATTATTGGACCTGCTTCTATAGGTGGATATTCGTTATCTGTCATGGGATTGACTTTGTCGGCGGATAAGTCATCAATCGATATCACTATTGGAGCCTTATCTCAGTATTCTGAAGAGCCGTTGACTTCAGAAGTCGAAATCAAATTGTTCTAGCATTTTGTTTCTTTAAGCTGATAGCCGAGAAAGGCTATCAGTTTTTCTTTTAAACTTTAATTAAGGATATGGTCAAAAAAACATAAAATGAATGATTAAAAACTATAATTAGATTTTTAAAAGATGATATAATTCTACCAGTTCAAGTAAAAGGACCGTATTAAACATGAAAAAAACATCAAAATTAGCTCTTATTTCTTTGTTAGCTGCTATTTCATTAACAGCATGTGGTGGTAGTGAAAGTAGTAAACCTTCTTCTACTCCTACCAACAACACCGGTAGTTCTCAGACTCCCACTAAGCCTTCGACTCCATCGACACCTGAGCCTAAGCCTTCTTATGCTATTACAGCTACTGAGGGTGAAGGTTATAAGGTTGAGGGATTGCCTGAGACTGCTAAGGAAGGTGAGATAGTCACATTTACACTTACTCTTGATCAAGGAAAGGAAGCAGATTCAGTCAAAGCCGGTGATGTCGATTGCACTTTGAATGATGATGGTTCTTATTCGTTCACCATGCCCGGTAAAGCAGTGAATGTTGCTGTCACAGTTAAGAACAAGAAATTCAAAATCAACTCTATTTATTTCGATAGTGGAATGAGTTACTATAACCCAACACTAAGTTTTAATGTTGGAGATGAGTTTGAATTTGGTCAAAAAGTAGATTTCACATTGAGCGCTACAAATTCCGACTTTTACGCTTCTACTCTTGGAAGAGAAGCAATCTTTATCAATGATGAAGTTATCGATTTGGGTAGCCTTGGCCTTTCCGGTTCAGTAACAACTGTCGATAATTTGAGTTTCACAATGCCTGCAAAGGATGTCGACATCTATGTCATGCCTAAGGCAGTGGATATGACATCTGGTGATGCTGATAAGAGAATTAATAAGATTGTTATCGATGAAGCTCCTTCAGAAATCAAGGTTTTCTCTTCTAAAAAATTTTTATATGATTCAACATATAATTATGTTTTCAATAGTCTTTATGTAGCAAGAACTGATTCATATATTGTGACAAAGGTTTCTTATAAGGCAGACAATGTTTCTGAATGGACTGAGTTGGCTTTATCAATGACATGGACAGACAATATCTCTTTTATTTCTTTGAGCAATTTAAATCGTGGTACAGTCACTGGAGATCTTCATTTAAAGATTGAAGGAAAGAAGGTAGCAAGTCACAAATTGACAATTGTCAATGGTGATGTCGTAACCTTTGCCAAACAACCTGCTGCAACTTATGTAGAAGGAGATCCTGTAAGTTTGTCATTTACAGGGGTCGATGCAGACAAGGTTATCAAGTATGATATTCAAGGTGCTGAAAACACAGCATCTTCAACTGCTACTAATATTATATTCGAGATGCCTGGAAATGATGTTACCATCACATTCTCAGCTACCGATAAAGGAAAGATTACTTTTGAAACTATTGAAGGTGTGGAAAGTGCAGTTGCTAAAGATTCTGCCTATTCATACTATGCAAATGAAATCACTTCAGCATACCCTGGAGCTATATTGTATGTATACGCAACCCCTAAGGCTGGATATACAATCACTGCTGCGTATATAAACGGAGACAAGGAACACAAGGTTACAATGGGTAATTATGATACTTGTTTCAAACTTACTATGCCAGAATCGGGTGATGCATTGATAGGATTTGAAGTGGAAAAGAATGGTTCTATCAACATCGAAAATAAAGTTGGAAAAGATGAAACCATAACTGAAGTCAAATACTATTCAAGTTCTTATGCTTCATCTACTTCCGAAAAGACATATAACGGATTTGGTGCAAATGCTGACGTCTATATGTTTGTGAAGGTTAAGGATGGCTATAGTTTAGGTGATGCTACAATTACAAATAATGGAACTAATACTACATGTAAAGTAACTAATAGTTATAGTGGAAGTTATTATAATTTTAAGATGCCTTCTGATGGAAGTGATGTTTCAATCAATATTAATGTTATCCAAAACGGAACTATAACAGTACAAGTAGATTCGACTTATGTTGAGTCTACATCTTTATCCAAGAGTAATTATTCATCAGATAACCTAGCTAATAATGCTATAGGTGCTGGTGAGACCTTCTATGTATTTGTTAAAATGAAGGAAGATGTCAGTGGATATAGTTTAGGCCAAGCACAAATTCAGGGCAAGGATGATACAGCTGTAGACGTTCAAGAAAATTACGGAAATACTTATTACCAGTTCACAATGCCTTCTGATGGTAGTGATGTGACAATTGTTATAAGTATGGTAAAAAATGGAAACATAACAATTGCCGAGAATGCTGGTGTCTCTGAATCTAAGATTTCTACTGGCGCAAGCTGGCTACAAGATGCAAGCAAAGCCGATGATTTTGCTCCCGGTAAGAAATTCTATATTTTAGCTAAACCTGTAGATGGAAAACTTGTTACCAAGGCTAGTATGAGTGATGGTACTGAATTCAAAGCCACTGAAGTTGAGGCTACATATAATTACGGTGATGGATTCTCTTACTTTAAGTTCACAATGCCTAAAAATGGTGTTGCTAACATCAGCTTCACTACTGCAGATGCAAAGAAGGTCACATTTGATACCGTTGATGGTTTGACCTTCTCCTTCCCTTCAGGTGCTACGAGTGGAACCTCATTTGCTGTCGGCGAAAAGGTTCAAGTAATGGCAACTGCTAGTTATGGTTACACAGTAAAATCGTTAGCTATCAAGGATCATACTGATGTTCAAGTCGACAAGAAGACCGATGATAATGGAAATACTTATTATGAATTCGTCATGCCTGATTATGATGTGACATTAACTGGTACTGTTGAAGCTGGTCAAGTTGTAACCCTTTCTGTCTTGGGAACTAAGATGCCTAGTAAAGCTCATGCAGTAACTATTTATGTAGACGGTGTTTCATCAGCACCTTCGTATTCTTACGATTCAGGTAAGACTGATGTTTCTATTGGATGGATTGTTGGCGATACATTGAAATTCACATATACCACCTCTGATTACAGAACAGATGATGACATTTATATAGTAATTACTAAAACAGATGGATCAGTTAAAGAAATCCAAATGTCAGGAGGTTACTACAACTACACAGCAACTGCTACTCTTGAAGCTGATTGGGCTTCTATTTACTTCAGTGTAGGTAGCACACTTACAACTAAGTAATTTAAACTTATATTAGTGCACGCAAATGCGTGCACTTTTTTGTTTTTCTAATATAATAATCAAGAAATGAGGATGGAATTATGAATAAAAAAAAGAAGTTATACTCTATTATCCTTTTAGGGGCTGTATTATTGTCTTCATGTGGTAAGTCGTCTTCTATCGATAGCAATCCTACTACACCATCTATAACTGATGGTGACAATAGCAATTCGAGTGTTGATAGATATTTAGTGTCTTTTAACAAGGTTATTGACTGCTCTATTCAATTAGATCATTCCGATAACAAGTATAAAGAAGGTGAGTTGGTTTCTATAGTATTGAATATTAGTAATGAATCTAAAGAATTCGATAGATTCGAATGTGACGATGTATCGATAGAAATCAATAGTTCTACATCAAATCGCATAGAAGCATCTTTTATAATGCCTAAAAAGAATGTGGCCATTGATGTGATTCTGAAAGATAAGGATTTGGATTCTTTTAGAATTAAAGAATTGAAGAACTATTCAACTTATGATGCTTCATTAAAAGAAGGAGATAAATTCAAGGCTGGAGATAGTGTTGAACTCATATTGTCAGGGTCTTATTTTTCATCATCAGATGTATCTAACACATATATTCAAATAGATGATGAATATTACCATCCTTCATTGGTTGATTCTATCAATGGGACTGCCACCTCTATGAGCCTATCGTTTGTTATGCCCAACAAAGACATATCTATTATTATTTCTACTGGAAACAATCAAATTAGCAACAAAGGATTTAAAGTTTCTTTAGATGAAAATGAATATGTTGATTTGATCGCATATAATCCAGAAGAAAAATATACTAGATTCTATGGTGGATTGGTGAGGAAGATTGGATATAAAGTGACATCTGTTCAATATAAGATAGGAGCTGATGGTCAATGGACTGATAACTATTCTTTGTTTGATATCAGCAATATTTGTAATTTATATATATTGAATATAACAGCAGATGTTGAAATAAAAGTTATAGGTGAATTTACAGGCGTTAGGACGATAACATATATAAATGAAGATGCCATTATTCCTACTACTAGTTCTTTATATTATGAAGGAACTGAAGGCGACACTTATAGTGTCTCCTTCAAGCCTCATCCTAAATATACTTTGACTGGCAAGCCGACATTTGAAGGTGTGGAAGTAAATGATGACGACGTCACAGAGACTTATTTTAAATTAACCATAGGTCTATCTGATATAACTATTACTTTCCCGGTAAAAATAAATAATAAAATCACTGTATTAGATAACGATGATCTTGATTCTTATATTATCAAAAAGAACAATATAGAAACTGATTATTGTGCTTCATTAGCTACCTTTAATTTCTATCCTACTATGAAGAGAGGAAAAGTTATTACTGCCGCTAGAACTATAGATTCTAACGGAACAAAGGGTAGTTGGTGTTATCCCTCTGATGACAGTTATGGTATTCAATCTATCGAAATGAGAATGCCTAAATCTGGAGACTGTCAGATAGAAATAAATACTGCTGATGGATTCACTATAGATATAGACAAAATAGATCATGGTTCTATGACTATTAATAGAGATACATTTAGAAAAGACGATAGAGTCTATTTTACAATCCAAACAGAATCGAATTTTTATAGATTTAATAAATTGATAGATTCAGAAACAGGTGAGACTATAGAGACTACCATGAATGAGAATAGCGGATACTTCACTATGCCTGAGAAGTCCTTGAAGCTCAAGGCCATAATAGTTGAAGTAGAAAAAGCTGATGTCAATTTAATTGGAGATTTGGATAAACTTGAGTCCATTGAGATTCAAGGAAATAAATCTTTAACTAGAATGAATAAAGATAAAACCTTAGGAACATTTATTGTTGGAGAAAGCATAACCATACTACCGGTAACTTTAAAATCACAGTATCAAGATGATTATATTGTTACTGTTAAAAAGATAGTCAATGGAAAAGAAGAAGAGATTAAATCTAGTAATGGATCATATTTATTTTCGGTAGAAGAAGGACTTACTGATATAGTTATGTCAGTAGAAGAAAAAGCACAAGTAAAAAGCTTTAAAGCTACTATCAATAAGCCTGATGGTGTAAAACTAACGTTTAAAGTCAATTTTAAGCCAGTTACTTCTTTAGATGATACTTTGATTCCTGGTGCTGATGGGAAAGTAAGACTAGAGATATTTGTAAATGGATATGCAAAACCAGCGGATTATAATGTTCAAGTGTTGGATAATAAAAACAATGAAGTTATAGCCGAGTCTGGAATGATTAGTGTCGCTTATATGATTTATAGCGATATTACGATCAACATAACAGCTAAATAAATGTGAGGATTCTATATGAAGAAATTTAAACTAATTGCTTTGATTTTGTTATTAGGCAGTGTTGCATCGTGTGGAAAAGAATCTATTAGCAATTCGACTATATCTTCCACTTCGGATAAAAAAACTGATATATCATCGACAAAGAAGACAGAAACAATCGATGATAAATTCGATAAGTTGTTGTCTGATATGGCTTATGGATATAGATTTAAAACTACTGCCACAACATTGACTAGTGATGGATACTCAAATTATTGTCTTGATATAGGTGTAAAGGATAATGGATATGAGTTTATTAGATATGATTCAAAACAAAATCAAGAAGCAGATAGAAATTCTGTATATGTAGAATATTTCTATTCTTACGATCCGGAAGTTCTCACTCCTTTAGTATCTATGCCTATGTTAGATATTTCTAATAAGATAGATTATTATCCTTATACTATCAATGGCAAAAATCTCGAATGGTCCGACTCAGGATATCAGAATATGTTCACATATTTTGAAAAGGATAATTATTTAGATGATGAGGGTACTTATACACTGGATGTCGAGGATGATTATGTTAAAACATATCTTCCTTTATTAGCCACTCAGTTTTTGCATGAATACACCAGAACTATCAAAGAATTTTCTTTTATCTATAACAAGGATAATGATGGATTTGATGTAGATATAGTGTTCAATCCTATCACCGGATCTTTCTCTAATACTGAATTAGAGATTCAAGGTCAAGTAATTCCAGGTGATGATTTTGAATTTAAACAAGCTGAATATACTAAGACTGGTGAAGAAAAAGAAGAATTGAACCAAGTCTTTTCTAAATTAAAGAATAACAAGTATTCTTTTGTAGATACAACTTATTCAATTGATGAAAACAGCAATAAGACAGTCGAATCGAAATATTCAGGTAAAACAGATGGATCTAGTCTGATACTTGAATCGGAGACTTCAATGTCAAAGATGAATTTCTTATATAAGAATATTGGAAACAATCAAATCCAACAAGCCAATAAACTTGGAAATGATTATTATGCTTATGGATCAGTTATCAATTCATCTATAACACCATTACTTCCATCATTTGATATGTCTTCTATATTCTTTAATAAGACTGATGATAATAAGTATGTATATGATGGTAGAGCAAATTTCTTAAAGACGAAAACTTATAATTTTTCAGGTGAAGGCTTAGCTGTTACTTCGATGAATGTAACTTTCGATGATGATTCAGTATTGTTTGAAATCGGATTTGATAAATCAACAAATATAGAAGAGATCAAGTATACTTTCTTGAATGAATCTAATATAGCTAATAGTATAGAAATAAAAACTGATTGTTCTAATGTTGAATTATCGACTTTACTCGAAGGTTATTCTAAGGCACTGATTGGATTAGAAGAATTAATTGGTGGAAAAGATAACTTGAATCTCATTCCAGTGGTTGGAGGAAGACAATCTGTAGCAGGTCTTTATTATTCCGATGGAGTCGATGGTGATGGTGAAGAAACAAAAGAGAAGTATTATGGAATAGAATATAGGTTGATTGGAATAAGTGGATCAGAGCAAATAAATCTATATGAGACTAAATTGATAGAAGCCGGTTTCATAGCTACTAAAACTCAAGGAACTCATTTCTCTGGTGATTTGTTCACAAAAGAAATTCAAGTTAATGGTAATACTAAGACATTGAGATTGGAAGTTGCGTCAGGAACCACTTATCAGACATTAGCCATTGCAATAGATGTAGCATAAAATAAAACTGGATTATCAGTGTAATCCAGTCTTTTTGTTTGTTTATTTATTTATTCTCTAGTTAAGATAGTCGAATCAGACTTGCCTGAATTAGATTCAATAGTCAGTTTATATTCATTATTTGATAATGTTATTGCGATTGAATATCCACCCCACTCAAATGATAGATAATTATCTGAAATAGATACGTTTGTACCTGCATATTCTGTTTCATCATCTAAAATGAGACCCATTTTAAATTTGACTGAATATACATATTCATCTTTAGAATACTTATCAGTATTCTTTATCTTCTCTACTTTAATTTGTACTTTTTGATTCTTGAATGGACTGGTTGAAGAGAATGATCCAGTGAATGTTCCATACATTTTGCTCAAAGAATCAAATGCACTTATCGTATTTATATCAAATGGAAGTTTAGAAGAGTCAGAAAAGATCTTATATTCGACATATCCTCCATTTTTTTGAAGGAATTTGACTGTATCGATTTTTGAATTCGATAATTTGATCTCGGCTTTGATGACATCTTCAACATTATAAGAATCATCTAAATCAGAGAACGAGTCGAAGTAAAAAGCAAATCTATCTGGCATTATGGTCAATGAATAAACATTTGTTTCTTTATCGAATGTGAAGGCTTCGACTGGCTCACTTCTTCTAGGCATAGAGTAGGATAAATGAGTTATATACGATCCATCGCTATCCTTTTCTTTCTCTTCTTTATAGTAGTATGTTCCATCCTCTTTTGTGATTTCATGTACATATCCATCTTTGACTAAAGCACCGCTGAAATTATTATCATCGATTTGATAGAACATTACAGAGGAGGATATATATCCTTCGAGATAAGGCATTTTAACATTGCTTATATTTGATACATTTCTTTCAAAACTATAAGGATTGCTAAATAAGTTATCAAAAGCTGATTTCAATGCATCATGATAGTCTTTGTGCTCATATGGAACAGGTTTATTAGCTTCGTGATCAACGTTTTTGTCATTGTTAATAGTGAAGTCGATTTCATAATGGAATGGAGATCCATCCTTATCACTAGCTTCCTTACTAACTATATGGAATGAATCTATGGAGTTGTTCTTAACTATAATTTTGAATTCATCAAAACTCATTATGGATAAGATTGCTATTTTTGATGTGAAGTTTCTAGCAGCCTTATATCTATTACCTGCTGTTTGACCATCTTTTGAGAAATCCAAGTAATAGTTACCATCATGATCCTTATCGAAGAAACCTGAATCACTTGTTTCATCGTAGAATGGATTTGATACCATTGACCAGGATAAAGATCCTTCTCCATCTGAGGCTTTGGTCAATACTAGATTGTTATTTTCATCTATATCATATGTTCCGACATATTCATTAGAATCTTCAGTGATTTTAAAATAATCTAAGCTTCCTTCTTCATTTCCAACTTTTCTATCGTAGTGATAAGAATCATCGCTGAATTTAGTTGTGAATGTTGTTGTTTGATTTAAGTCATCACCATCAAAATCTTTGATGGTTCCATTTATAGTCAATCCGGTTTTCATGGATTCGAACAAATCGAATAAGGACTTAGTCGATTTAGAAGTAGATGAATTGTTAGTGGATTGTTTGTTGGTCGATGATGGGTTTGTACTAGGCTTAGATGTGTTGGGTGTTGTGTTTGTGCCACTGCAACCGACCAACAACAAAGCTAAAGATAAAATAGATAGATATTTAGATTTCATGGTTTCCTTCTTTCATTGACCTTAAGATTTAACACTATTGTGCGATATTTATTCAAGAGAAGATTTAAGCAATTTGATTTAAACCAAAAAGCAGCCATCCTATAATGGCTGCTTGATGATAATATTGATTACCAATCAGTATCTGGAACTGATAAAGCACTGCTGAATACATGAATTTTTACAGAGTTTAGTGCGACACCATTCCAATTTAAATATGGACTCACTGATAGTTCGTATACATTTCCGTTTATAGTCTTTGTATAGAGTTTATAGGCGGCGTAAGTATCGTTGTAATTTGATTTGTCGGTTAAGGTCCAACCTTCTTCTACTAATTTTGCCTTATAGTTTTCTATGAATTCATCTCTTGCAGTTTCATTTTCAAATTTCTTGGTTTCAAAGTAACAATCGTTATGACCGGCATCATATAATGAATTTGTATGAGCGATTGTATTATCCCATCCTGGCTTTGCATATAAGTAAGGAACAACATTGTCGATTTTCCATGCTATCATTTCATTATATAAATAACTATTTGCTTCTTGGAATGAAGTAGGTTCATCGTGTTCTTTAGCCTTGGTCCAGTCTATATCGATGGTAGTAGAATCATAATTAGAATAATTGGCTTCGATTGTGACTTCTTCATCAAAGGATTCTAGTTTTGTAGAAATCTTAGATACATATCCATCAGTGATATAGAGATTTCCTTGATCGATATATTGACCATTCATATAAGGAAGATATAAACACTGACCTACGAATTGACCATTCTTTCCATTTCCACCACGTGATACATATGCACCATTAGAGTTTTTATCAGCAAAGATATCAGCTGAGAAAGCAAAGGTTGGATAACGATTTACTGTATCGCTCTGGAATGGAGTTGTATGAGTCTTTTCAATATATAAATCTTTGGTAGTATCATTGTAACTATACTCATAGTATCCAGTATCAGTCTTTTTAATACCAGTATGTGTTGTTTTACCATTTATAGTTACTACTTGGTCAATAGCATCTTCATTAAACTTCATTGTGTACATATTGACTGACGATCCGTAATCCAATGAGTATTTAACTGTATAGTTATGGCTTGAAGCTGAAGCATTTCTTGCTGTTTCGATAGTGTCATGATAAGCCTCATGTGTGAAAGGCTCTACATGTTTTATTTTAGCAGTGCCTATTTCTGAAATAGTTCCAGTAGCTATAAATCCGTATTTGGTGTCAGGATCAGATTCATTTGTTGCGGCAGGATCTACGACCATGGTGACTCCATCGATCACTCCGTTTGTGACGGAGAAATATAAGTCATCCAAAGCTACATTAGATCTTCTTAACAACATTAAAGGAATCAAAGTTTCATAGTAATATCCACCGATGTAGTGATATGTTTTTCCTCCATCGAATGTTGCGAAGTCTTCATAGGAGAAATAATCACTTTCTCCTCCAGTCACTCCTAAGAAGTTGGCGTAGTTAGCGTCAAAGCTTCTTTTTTCTCCTTCATCATTAGTCAAAGTCTCTTTTGCGAGTTTATTATTTATATCGATGTATTCTTTGGATAGACTAGAGCCATTTCTTACATATGCTTGGTTCATTGTTTCTTTTTGCTTGATATTATCGTATGCAGTTACTGAGTATGCATCAGTTAAATTGTATTCAAGGTTAAATAAATATGAATCGTCATTTTCTTCGAATATGATTTCTAAATCAGTATCACCTTTTTCTGTGGAATTCAATTCATAGTCATAATCGTAGAGCTTTTCGTTAATATTGAATTTAGCTGCTCCGGTGACAGTCTTGAACATGTCTTCGTTCATAGCTTCACCTTCTTCGACGGTTACTTCCATCTCAGAATAGACGGATTCATCATCCGCCATTGTGGCTTTGATGATTACAGTTCCAAACTTATCAGGCATTGAAGTTAGCAAAGCTTCCTCTTGCTCTTGATTTTCTAATCTAGAAACTTTAACTATGCTTTCATCGGATGAAGTCCAATTGACATCCTTGTTTCCATATTCATCTACGATTGCATAGATAGATCTTTGTTGATTAGGATAGAGATTTCCCATCATCTTAAGCTTAATTCTGTCATCAGTATGGAGCTCTTTGTTAGAAGAGGTTGTATCTTTTCCTGTGTCTGATGTGTTAGGCTTTGGTGTGGGTGTAGCACTAGGATTGGTAGAAGGTTGTGTAGATGGTTCTGTTGTCTTGCCACACGATCCTAGCAATGTTAATAATATTAGTGTGGAAAGACCTATTTTATTTTTTCTCATTTGTTTTTATTCCTTTCGTTTTATCTATGAGGGCTAGATTATAAAGGCATAAGTTATCCTAGTCAAGTGATTAGATAACACAAGTATCACTTGTCAAATAAACATCGATAATATGAAATATGGTTGTTTGATCCTCTTTAATATTTTGTGTAATCAGTCTTCTATATTTTTGATAAAATAATAGAAGTTAAGTGCTTACACAAGAGCAATAAAGGATCAAAGGAGAAATTGTTATGGAAAAAAGCTATTTTACTTCTAAGAACAATGTAAAAGCTAAAGACTATACGAATATATTGGATGATGCAGAGGAGCATGATAAGTCTAAATCATATGATAGCTTACCTTTTGCTTATAAGCATGTAAAATTGAAAAGTGAATATATAAGTGAAAATGTACTCCTTTCAGTGAATCACTTAAAAGTATTCTATAAGAAGAAACACTTCTTAAAGAAGGAATACATCAAAGCAGTTCATGATATCAGTTTTAAAATTCATAAAGGTGAAATCTTTGGAATAGTAGGAGAAGAGGGAAGTGGAAAGACTATTACGGCTAAAGCTATAGTAGGGGAAGAAAGCATAACTTCTGGTGCTGTCTATTTTAAAGGTGCACGTATTGCAGCTGGAGACAGATGGAACAGGAAGGAAATAGAGTGGTCTAAGAAAAATGGAAAGAAGGAAATCGAAAGATTGAAGAACGTTAAGACCGTAGAAGAAGTTGAGGATCATCCTTCTAAAGTCGATAACCTTTATGTAGGAAAAGAAATCTTGGATTATTCTTTAGTTCGCTCTAAATATGCAGTATCTACTAGATTCTTAATCTACAGTGAATTGAGCAAAGGACATTCCTTTGATTATGCTTTGAAGTATATAGAAGCATTAGCCGAGAGTTTTATCGGTGGAACTTATGATAGAAGCAAATACTTCTTTATAAATGATCAGGAAGCTAATGAGAATGGATATCACTTATTGAGAAGAATTAAAGTGTTGACTGAGAAGGATGTATTGGATTCCTTACTTCCAACTAACGATTTAGCTCTATTGATTCAATCTAGAATTAAAACAGTAAAAATGAACATAAAGTTGATTAAAGAAGAACAGACAAGAAAAATCAAGCAAATAAAATTCGATAATGAAAATAATGATTATAGATTGAGAATTCAAATACAACCTTTGTTCTTAAATGCATTAGACCCTGATATGAATGTTAGAGATGTTTTGACTAGTAGAATCAAATCTTTAAACAATGCTGCTATTGCAGAAAGAAGCTCTAAGGCTTTGGAAGAAGTCGGACTAGTTTCAAGTTACTTCTCTTTATCGGTTAAAGATTTGAAATCTTTTGAAGCAGTTAAAGTTGAATTGGCCGCGGCTTTAGCTGCTAACCCTGAACTTTTGATAGTCAATGATCTTCCTAAGACATTGACTAAAGAGGAAGAAGAGGAATTTATTGAGTTGTTGAGAAAACTTAGAAACAAAAGAATGATCTCTATTCTTTTCATGAGCAGAAATCTTAATTTGGCTAAGCAAATTTGCGATACTATCAGCATTCTTCATGATGGAGACATGGTCGAATTAGCAAAGAAGGATGAGCTTTTGAGTAATCCTATTCATCCTTATGGAAAAGCTTTTGTTAAGGCTTTTGAAAAAGACGATGGTGATCATAAAGTTGATTATGATTCATCGAAGAAACGTGATTATTCAAAGGAGAAACCGACATTCCAAGCAGTCATTCCAGGTCATTATGTCTTGTTCGATACTAATGAAGCTATCGCTTATAAGAGCTTGATTCAAAGCCAAAACAAGTTTAATAAGTGACCGTTTAAATCCTTTAGTCAATTATCTAGTTTTATCTTTTATCAGTTGAATCATTTACTTGTTTAAGTATTTGATTTTCATCTTACAATGAATATAAGGAAGGAATTCCATTATGAGCGATACGAACAATAAAGAACAAAAGAAAGAATGGTCAACTTTTAAAAAATGGATAGTATCTATATTGATAATATTATTGACTTTAGTTGTTATTTTAGGAGGGACTATATGCGCTTTGTATATACGTTCTGCAACGTATAAACCTAATACTCAAAAGCCGAATATAGATACGAAAAGCGAATTCGTAACTCAAGGAAATGAGAATGGTACAAAAAGAGCAATCTATGATAAGGACGGTAATAGATTGCAGATAAAAGGCATCAATGCTGGGAATGTACTTGTTCAAGAAGGATGGATGAGCCCATTTGACAACGATCCTAAGAAAGATGAAGATGGAAATCTTATAAAGGATAATGATGGTAATTTAACTTATGCGGAGTTCACTCAGGAAGACTTTGAAGAAGGATTGTCAAATAATCCAAATTTAAAAGATAACAAAGATGAACTGATGAATCTTTACTATAAGTCTTTCTTCTCTGAAGATGACTTTAAGAAAGTTAAAGAATTACAATTCAATACCATTAGACTTCCTTTCTACTGGCGAAATATTTTAAATGACGATTTTACTAGAAAAGATGAAAGTGTTGCATTCTCTTATTTAGATTGGTTCGTAGAGCAATGTAAGGTTAATGATTTATATGCTATCTTAGATTTGCATGGTGTTCCTGGAAGTCAAAACGGTTTTGAGCATTCGGGATTGTTCTTAGAGCAACCAACATTTTGGCATAACGAGACATACGAGAATGCTGTCATAGATTTATGGGACTATGTCAGTGAACATTACACAAACAATAGAAAAGATATCGCTCCTTGGATTTTATCTTATGATGTTATAAATGAACCTCAATCTTCAAAGAATAAAAATCAAGATAAATATTGCACTGATTATCAAGATAAATTATATAAGGTTATAAGAGAAAACAATGATCAGCATCTTATCACATTAGAGTTCATGTGGGACTATTCAGTATGCCCTAATCCAGATAAATATGGATGGTCTAACATCATGTATGAACTGCATCAATATAATTGGAATAGCAATCTTATCAATTTGGAAACATTCAAATCTTACTTCGATTCGAAATTATTAGGTCACGATTATGATGTTCCTATCTATATAGGTGAATTTAACTGGTTCGAAAATTTGGATAGTTGGAAGAAATGTTTGGTCGATTGGTACGATGATAGAGGATATGGTTGGACCATATGGAACTATAAGACCACAGTAACTGGTGGCTGGACTTCATCTTGGGGTGTTTATACAGCACAGATGAAATTAAATAAGAAAAAAGAAGAAACTAAAGTAAATATTCATACTTGTACTTTAGATGAATATAAGAAAGCTTGTGAATTAGTCAAGACAGAAAATTGTGCTACTTCTTTTACATATGATATGATTAACATGTATAACACTGAATGGAAAGTTTAAATAGTATAATTAGATAGAAGACAATATTTCGATTTTGAAATAGTGATATAATATTAATGTGTAAGAGGATATATAAATGAAAAATAAAATTAAAAAAGTTGTTGTTTCTATTATGTCTCTTCTAAGTGTTGGGTTTGCTTCTTTCAATTTTACGAGTTATCAACCATCAACAAATTTAATTCCTAAAAGAGCTTATTCGACTATTACTGGCAAATGGGCGACATTAAAAGTAAAGATTTTTGCCTACTATAATGGTGTAAATTCATCCGGTTTTGGTCTTGGTCATGCCTTTATTACTGTTGAAAACTTAGCATATAATGAGCAGACATTTGGTCATGCAACATTGAATGTTACTCAAGGTGCTACAGTTGGAACTTGGGGCAACATAAGAGAACATAATGGGTTATGGTATAACTTGGAAAAGCACGCTTGGATTCAAAATAAAAAAGCATATGATGGAATTGTCTCTTTGACTACTTACCTAGATGAAAAAGAAGCTAATGTATTACATGCATATGTGAGAGATTATGATTCATGGTCTACTTTTAATAATTGCTCTTCCTTTGCTGCTGGTGCTTGGAACCTCATTTCCAACGAGAAAGTCACAGCTGGTCTTATAAATACACCTGAAAATTTAGCAAATTCAATCAAATGCTATTCCGATTATAAGACTAATGATGATTTACCATCTTATTGTGGAAAAGTGTTTTATATGGATAATGGTGTAAAAACTTATCCTCAAACTTATGCAATGCTTACCAGTTTATATGATGATCCATATAGTTATAGAAAGGAATTATAAAATATGACTTATTTAATTTTGTCTATTGTGAGTTTAGTTCTTTGTGTAGTTTCCGGATTTTTTATTGTTGTTGGCAATACTGTTTTGGTTAACAAGCCTTGGGAAAATCTCGATGGATTCTGGTCCGAGCAATTAGCTACAAACTTGAGAAATACTTCTATTGTTCTACTCGTTGTTTTTATCGTACTAGCAATTGTTTTGTTTGTTCTTTTTCTTAGAAAGAAAAAGAATGATAAGAGACGTAAAGAATTAGAAGAAAAAGAGAAGAATAAGTAAAATAGAAAAGCTCAATGACCTAATCATTGAGCTTTTTTAAATCAAATTTTTCTTATTTATTATCGTTGTTCTTTGCTTTATCATCTTGTTCTTTCATAGCAAAGATGGATTCTGTGACAACATTTGCTATGGAAGATATTTTAGTTATATCGGATGGGATGATCAACTTAGTAGCTTTACCATCTGCGACTTTAGATAATGTCTCATAGGATCTGATTGTTAATACAGCGTTAGATGGATTGGCCTCATTTATCATTTTTATTGCTTCAGCCTCGGCTTTTCTCACCATCAATTCACCATCAGCCTCAGCTTTTTTGACTTTGAGAATCGCCTCAGCTTGAGCCTCGGCTTTTTTGATAGTTGCTTCTTTCTCAGCCTCTGCATTTAATATTGCTGCCTCTTTGTTACCTTCAGCGATAGTTATTGCAGAGGTCTTTTCACCTTCAGCTATCAATATCTTTTCTCTCTTTTCACGTTCCGCTCTCATCTGTTTTTCCATTGCAGATTGAATATCTTTTGGAGGCAAGATATTTTTGACTTCGACACGCGTGACTTTGATTCCCCAAGGATCGGTGGCGTCATCAAGGATTTGTCTCATCTTAGTGTTTATGATGTCACGACTGGTTAGGGTTTGATCCAAGTCCAAATCACCGATAATATTTCTTAGTGTTGTAGCAGATAATGCTTCTATACCGGCGATAGGATTCTCTACTCCATAGGTGAATAATTTAGGGTCAGTCACATTGAAGAAGACGACTGTATCTATTTGCATAGTTACGTTATCTTTTGTGATGACGGGTTGAGGAGGAAAATCATAAATTTGTTCCTTCATCGAGACTTTCTTTTGAATTCTATCCACAAACGGAGCTAGGAAATGAATTCCTGTGTCCCAAGTACAAAGATATTTTCCTAATCTTTCAATTACGTATTTATCTGTTTGGTTTACTATCTTAAGTGAGCAAAGCAAAATGATTAAGACTATAAATACTATTACTGCAAAGATTGAAATAATGACTATTGCTTCTGTTGGCATTTTATAATCCTCCTTTAATTAGATTTTTTGACAAGAAGTTTATTTCCTTGTATGGAAATGACTTCTACGATTGAATCGACTTCTATTGTATCATCTTCATCTCGTTTGATAGCATTCCAAATAATATCATTAATTTTTACTTCACCTTTTTCTAGAGAAGTTATTCTTTTTACTACGATTCCTTTTTTTCCTATCATAGTATCTACATTTGTCTTTGAATGGAGATGAACAAGTCTCTTTTGGAGTATAGGTCTTATTACTAAGAAAGTTATTAATGACACTCCAACAAAGACAATAATCTCACCCCAGTATGGCATTCCAGGAATAAAAGTTATGGCGAAAGCTACTATAGCTCCAACACAAAACCATACTGAAACTAAAGCTTCAGTCAACAGCTCAGCCATCAAAGCTAAAGCGAAGATTACGGCCCAAACTATTAACATTATTATAAGTTCAGTCATTACTTAATCTCCTTCCTTAAATCTATGATCAATAAGTTTTCTTTTTGATCATAGTAGCATTTATATTTTAGAGGTTTCTTAGAGAAATCATGATTTATAAGATTCCCAATCTTTGACACAAAATCTGTAGAGGATACTCTGACATATGATTTTCCACCAGAGAGAACAAACATGTTCTCTTCTGGATACTTTTTAGACTCATAATCATCTTGACTGATTGGATGAAGAGCAATTTTATAATTGCTAACATCTAATCTTAGCATCACGGTATAACTATTAGCCAATAAATCTACTCCAGGCTTGTTAATAGTTATATTGGTTGGATAAATAGTTGCTACTGCATTCTTTTCGTTTTTAGAAAATCATTGAAACATGTATTCCCCCTTTTACTAAGCATATAATACTAATAAATTATAGGAAATTCAATAAAAGTCAAACCTCTTCTATAGTTCTTATTTTTAATATTTTCTAAGGATATGTAACTACTAAACCTAACTCTAAATATTTTATAGTTAAACCTATTTCATAAGATATATTTAATCCTACTCTATGAGAAGTAATCTATTTTGTGAAGCAAAAAAATTAAATCACCATGAAAGCTTGACCGCTAGAGAAGATTGATTTAAAACCAAAAATATGCTATAAATTTTCAAACAAAGATATCCATGTTTGCTTTTAAAATAAACCCATATCTATAGTTGCGAGGGAGGGGAAAATGATTAATATCGCTATAGTTGAAGATGAAAAAGTGTCTTCGGATTTGATATATGATTATCTTTTAAACTACGGCAAGAAATCAGGTGAAGAATTTAACGTCACCGTTTTCAAAGATCCTCTTGCGTTGCTTGAAAATTATAAGCCCACCTATGACCTTATATTTATGGATATAATGATGCCTAATATGGATGGTATGCAAGCTTCACATAAATTGCGTGAACTTGACAGCTCGGTGCTTCTTATATTTATTACCAATATGGGAGATTATGCCGTAAAAGGATATGATGTAGGTGCAAGCGCATTTATTAAAAAACCAGTATCATATTTCGATTTCGAGCAGAAAATGAACCGTGCTATTTATACCATAAAAAGCCGTGATGATAAGGTGCTTATTATTTCAAGCGGTACTACTAAATTTAGAATTTTACTTAGAGACTTAATGTATATCGAAGTATCGGGGCATAAATGCATATATCATACTTCAAGCGGAATCATTGAAGGCAGAAATACTTTAACTTCGCTCTCTAAGCAGCTCGAGATATATGATTTTATGCTCTGCAACAGTTGTTTTCTCATCAATCCTACCTTTATAAAAAATATAAGCGGATATACAGTCAAAGTTGGCGATGATATTTTAGAGATAAGCCGCTCAAAAAAGAAAAATTTCATGATGCAATTCAATAATTGGATAGCAAAAGGCGGAAGTATCTAAAATGGAATTTTCATATTTATTATCCTATATCGGCGGCTCGATAACATTTATAATAGTAACTTTTTGTGGTGAATTTCTTTTCTCCTTAAACTATAAAAGAAAAGATAAATTTGTCTTGAGATATAGCCTTTCTTTACTTATCACATTATCTTTAAGCGTAGCACTTACCATACCCTATTATATTGTCGATGTTATATATAAAGAAATAGTATGGTCAAACATTGTTGTCATCGTCTTATACCTTTCAATGTTTACCTTAACGGTAATAGCCAATAAACTTTGTTACGACGAATCATTTACTTCCTGCCTTTTATCAGGGCTTGCCGGTTACGCCTCCCAGCATATTTTTTATGGTACTTATTCAATAATAAACATTGCAACCAATCTTGAAAACACTATATATGGGCTATTTCATTTTTCGGATATCAATCTTGTATTTGTATGTAGCAATTTTCTATGCATGCTTATTCAGCTTGCTATCGCATCGATTGTACTTACGCTTTGTTATTTTCTAGTAGCACGAAAGACCAATAAAATTTCGCCAGTAGGCTTTGTTCAAAAAAATGTATGCTTTATCACAGGCTCTACAATTATGATTGTGCTTATATTTAATGTGTTTTGTGACGTGTTCGCTTCATTTAATATCGCAACCTCTATATTCGGTAAACTGCTACTCGTCGTTTGTTGTATCTTTATTCTAGTATTTTACTATAATATGCTTGAAGCAGGTTCTTATAAAAACGACTTGGATATCGTCAATAATCTCAACCGATCCGAACGCAGGCACTTTGAAAAACTCAAAAAAGACATGGAACTTATAAGTATAAAGTGTCATGACATAAAACATTATATCGCTATGGCAGGAGAAAACGGCGGCGTTAATGTATCCGAATTAAATGAACTCGTAAACATTTACGAATTAACGATCAAAACAGGTAATGAAATAATAGATACACTTATTGCTGACCGTAGCCTATATTGTTCTGCACATAATATCAAACTAACAGTCATAGCCGACGCATCGCAATTAGATTTTATAAGCGCTTCGGATATGTGCTCCCTATTTGGTAATATGCTTGAGAACGCTATCGAAGCCGTTGATAAAGTCAAAGATGAAAGCAAACGTATAATAAATATAAATATCAGACCTGTTGCAGGTCAAGTTTTTTTCTGCATGGAGAATAGTTATGCGGAAAAGCCAAAAATGGATAATGGTATGCCTGTTTCCTCCAAAGGGGACAAGCAACGTCACGGTTTTGGAATGAAAAGCATAAAACTGATAGCAGATAAGTACCAAGGCAGCTTTTCCTGCTCTATCGATAACGGTGTATTTAGAATAAACATTTTGTTTCCTTTAAACAAAAAATTGACGACTTAGGACAAAAAATTACGGCTTAGGACATTGATATTTACTGAATGCCCTTTCTCTTTTAATTTATTAGTGTGTGATAAAAAATCACAAAATAATAATCATTTATGGAGGAAACCCTATGAGAAACTTTAAAAAGTTTGTCCCCGTAACGGCTATGTTTGCACTCGTTGCAACAACGTTAGGGCTTACTGCTTGTGGAAGCGGAAACGAAGGAGGTAATGGCGGTAACAGCTCATGCAAAAAGACACCTTTTATAAAAGATGTCGTTATTTTAAATGCACCTGAAGTCAATTATCTTTATGGCGATACGTTTGACGAAGGCGACTTCTTGCTTCAAGAAATTTATTCAGATGGGGCAACTAAAAACGTAACAAGTGGCTATCAATTTATAAGAAAGCAAGAAAGCGTATTAGTTGACGAAGAAAATTGGGTTTACGAGGATAAAGATGTAGAACTTACTGCACCAATGACAAGAAACGATACCGAAATTTATATCGAATATAAGACTACATGTCAAGGATACGACCTCACCTATAATCTTACTCAACCTTTAAATGTGCAAGATCCAAATTCAGCGGATACTGTTATTTTTACAGTAGGTACTAACGACAAGGTATATTTCTATGGCGATGGTCACGTTGAGTCTTATGGCGTTCAATGGAACAATGAGTATTGGCAATATGGCACAAATAGCGGTAAATGGAGTTGGAATGGCACTGAACTTGTAATAGCTATGAAAAATTATAATTCAAATATCAGTGAAAATCCTGCTGATGAATATCGTGAACTTTACGTAACAAAGAATGCCGATGGCACTTTCACATTCAAATATGAATGGGCAGCAAGAACTGAAGCTCTTCCAGGCGGAGGATTTAAAACCTATACTTTTGGTGGAACCGTATCCAAGAGCGACGTTAAAAGAAGACTTACTCCTTCTAAAACATATGGCGATCAAAATTTAAAGGGTAAATATTCAAAGCAAACGGATCACGTTAAAGGTTAACTTCGGAGGAAAAGCTAAATGAAGTCATCTAAACTTTTCAGAGGGCTTTCGGCAGTATCCATATTCCTTTTCTTTATAATAAACGGACTTACCGTCGGAATGTTTAATAGTGCGGGCTTTATTAATAAAGCGCTTAACACACCAACTTCAATATATGTAAAAAAGGAAAACGGAACACAAGAAATCCCAACCTACTTTAAGAGTGAATTCTCAAAAGATATAAACAATTTTACCCAAGATGAGTTAAAGGCTAAAAACGAAGCGGCTGAGAAATTTATCGAAAGCGAAGAGGAAGAGAGCGCAGTTCTTTTAAAAAACGATAATAATGCACTTCCTCTTACAGCAGAGGAACAAAAAAAGGTAAGCCTCTTCGGTTATACCACTGTTTCGCCTTACTATCGTTCACATTCAGGCGGTGGCGGTTCTCAAAGAACGGTATCTTTCTTGGAGGCTTTGGAAAGCCGCAATATAAAGTATAACACTACATTGACTGACTTATATAGCGGACTTTCATATGAAAGAAACTATAAATCGGTTGCTGAAGCGCCTCTTTCCGTATATAGTGAATCGGTTAAAAGTTCATTCGCATCGTATAACGGAGCTGCGATAGTAACACTTTCGCGTGAAGCTGGCGAAAACGACGACTTAATTACAAATTATCAAGATAGCGATGGCACCGTTCATTCAATTCTCGCTCTCAACAAAAACGAGAAGGATATGCTTAATCTCGTTAAGGAGTATAAAGAGAATGGCACATTTAAAAAGATTATAGTTCTTCTCAATACTTGTAATACTATGGAAGTCGGATGGCTCGATGAATACAAAGTAGATGCCTGCCTTTGGATTGGAGGCCCTGGAATGAGTACCGGTTTCTATGGTGTGGCGGATTTACTTACTGGCGAGGTTAATCCTTCTGGTAAATTAGTCGATACATATTCTACAAGTTCGCTTTCTGCCCCTGCAATGCAAAATTTCGGCGCGATGAGCACTAATAATCTCGTATATGCGGAAAATATTTACGTAGGATATAAATATTATGAAACCCGTTACGAAGACGTGATTTTGAATAGATATGGAGCAAATTCCACTGTAGGAGTTTACGCTTCAGAAGGCGCTTGGGATTATGCCAAGGAAGTAACCTATCCTTTTGGATACGGACTTTCCTACACTACTTTCACACAAACATTAAAGGGCGTTAAAGACAATGGTGATGGCACCCTCACAGTTACCGTCAACGTAAAGAACACGGGCGAGGTCGCAGGTAAATCGGTTGTTGAAATTTATTCGCAAACACCTTATGGAGATTACGAAAAAGAAAATCTTGTTGAAAAGTCAGCTATACAACTTGCAGGCTTTGAAAAAACAGATAAATTAAACGCAGGCGATGACGTCGACGTAAAAGTTGCCGTTGATAAGTATTTCTTAGCTTCATACGATTATAAGAAGCTTGGCGGATATTATTTAAGTGCTGGTGATTATTATCTCGCTCTTGGTGATAACGCGCATGACGCATTAAACAACGTGCTTGCAGCGAAAAACGCTACTGGTATGGTTGATTTTGATGGTACATCTATTAACGGTGATAAAAACAAAGTATATCATTGGACCGAAAAATTCAATTCCGATCTCTATAAGATAACAAAAGCAGGTGGAACAGTAGAAAATCAACTACAAGCAGCGGATATTAACACTTGGAAGACAAATGAAGTTAAATACCTTACTCGTCAGGATTGGCAAAATACTTACCCAACAAAGCTTTCAATAGAAAGCACTGCTGAAATGCTTGCTGCTTCAGAAGATAAAGAGTATAAAAAGCCTGAAAACGCAATATCTTCAAACGATGTTAAAAACGACCAAAACCTCGGTATTAAAATAGCTGATATGTGGGGTGTTGATATTGACGCCGTTGATTCAAATGGCGAAAATATATGGGATAAATTCATAAGCCAACTCTCCATCGACGAGCTTGTGTCACTTATGTGCGACCAAAACGCTATCAGCGCTATTAAAGATATCGGCTTTTTAGGAGGAACTAACTCAGATGGAATAGATGGTGTAAACGTTAACTGCTACATAAGCCAAAACGTTGCGGCAGCATCGTGGGATAGAACTCTTTTACAAAGACGTGGCGAGTTTATTGGCGAAGATTGTCTATTTAAAAAGGTTCAGTTCCTTTGGGGACCAGGCGCAAACTATCACCGTCATCCATTCTGTGGAAGAAACTTTGAATATTATTCAGAAGATTCTTTAATCGGTTATGAAATGGCTGCAGCTCAGGTAAAGGGCTCAGAAAGCAAAGGCGTTGCCGTAGGTATTAAGCACTTTTTCTCTAATGATCAAGAAACAATGCGTGGAGGCATATTCACTTGGTCTACTGAACAAGCATTTAGAGAAATTTATCTCCGTCCTTTCGAAGGTGCTTTCGTAAAAGGTGGCGCTACTGCAACTATGACTACAAATAGTCGCGTAGGATTACAATACGTAGGTCAATATAAAGAGCTTACAACAAATATATTGCGTAACGAATGGGGTTTCTATGGCATAGTAATTACCGATGCAGGAGGCGGATATACTTCGATTCCTGACTTCCTTGTAAGTGGCGGAAATATGTTCTGCTTCTGTGGAAATGCAGAAGAAGTAAAAAGAGAATTAAGACGTGCGATTTTAAATGGCGACGATGGCAATTTGTTACAGGTACTACAAGAAAACGCAAAGGAAATTCTCTATACCTACGCACATACTAATCTTATGAATGGACTTACTTCCGACTTTGACGTCATTGAGGTTACTCCTTGGTGGCAAACAGCGATGATTGCTGTTAACGTAGTAATAGGTGTAATAACATTAGGTCTATTAGTTTGCTTCGTTCTTTTTACATATGTTTTAAAGAAAAAAAACATTGTGGAAATAAGTGAAGCGAAAAAAATGTGATGGAGGGCAATAAAAATGAAATTTCTTAATTATTTCAAAAACAAATCTGTTGCTTTCTACCTTTTCCTTGCTTCAAGCGTAGTAGGCTTAGTAGGTACAATAATATATGCAGCTTATAGCGGTTCTGCTTATGGCAAAATTAACGGAGGGTCTGAAGTTGGCAGCCATTTCAATACGTTGATATTCGTATTAATGCTATTAGGTTCGCTTACCTGTGTCTTGCCCCTTGTAAAACCTGAATGGAAGTTTACTCCTATCGTTCCTATAATTTTTTCTTCTGCAGCGTTTGGCTATTATATCAATGATAGACTTGTAATGATAGAAGAACATCTTAATCATATTTATGGGATGATGGAAAGTGGCGGTAATCTAATAACAGTTATAGTCATATTCGTGTTTATGCTTATTACTTCAATAACGCTTATAGTTGCATCGTTTATGAATAACGAAAAGAAGACAAAACGTAATTAATAAGACAAGTTTGTACTGTTAAATATTATATTTTTCTACTCCTTATTGATTATTCCCGCGTGGATCGTAAATGCGATTTGCGCGGGTTTTATAATAAAATTCAAATAGTAAAAGTGATTCTTACTACGCTTACTGCTCGATTTGAAGTACAACATTAATGCAAGCTTGTAATGTTCAAAACTTTCGCTAGATTAAATATTTAATAGCGATTTTGCTAAATTGCTTGATGAAACGTCACCATGTAAGGTGACTTTTTTATGTACATTTATAACTGTTTTTATAAGAAAAAAGCCCGTGCTATGCGTTTTTCATAGGCCATACTGACTTTACCATGAAAGGCATTTAATTGATGTTAAAATTAATTTGCTTAATCAGCCACGAGTTTACGTGAGTTAAAAAGTGATGGAATATTTTATCGTAAAGATTACAAAACTAATCCATCAAAAGTTGAATATGGTCTTACAAAACTAGGTTTAAAACTTAAAATAGTTTTAGATGATTTAGTTAAGTTTCATGAATTATATAAACCACAATTTATCTGCTTGTTCTACAAACGATGCAAACTCATCTTGCTTTTCTAATAAAGGCTTTAAAATATCTAAATCACTAACAAACGCTTTTGAGGCCATTTTAAAGTTGCCATCCCCAATAGCGGTAAACTTTCCATATATCGCTTGCATGTAGTAGTAAACATAATATGGATTATATCCATTCTCTTTAATGTCCCATATTCCAAGCACATTTTGGTTAGTCGTTGTTTCGAATTTTAATAAAGCAACTTTTCCAATTGTTGCACCAACAAGAGCAACTAATACTGTATCTCTTTTAAATAGTTTTGCAGAGGAATTTGCATATCCCTTCTCGGTGATATATTTTCCGTCATTTTCATAAAGAACAGCATTTTGGCACATATTTGATCCAATCCACGAGATTGTTCCATTATCCCAATATTCTTTATTTTGTGTAGATGGGGTACCTCCTGCTCCTAAAGAAAATTGAGTTCCAATTTTGAATGTTGGATATCCTCGTGTATTAGAATCAACATCACCAAACATCTCTATAAATCACGATTTAAAGAGATGTTTCTTAGCAGGAAAGGCTTGCCAAAAAGGAAATGGGCTGATGTTTTGACAATCTACAATGGTCGAGATTATAAGAAAAACGTTTCCAATGAAACTGAGGGCTTTCCTGTTTATGGAAGCGGTGGTTTTATGTATGTTTACGCTGATAGATTTATTTGTGAAGGAACATTAATAATAATTGGCAGGAAAGGAACTATCGATAGACCTATTTTAGTAAAAGGAAAAATATGGAACATAGATACAGCTTTTGGAATAAAAACCGATAGTAAAGTCTTAAATCCTGTATTCTTCTATTACAGGTCTAAATTTTATGACTATAAAGACATGAACAAACAAACCACAAAACCAAGTCTGACAAAATCAGATTTAATTAAGTTAGATATCGAGCTGCCATCAATGAATGAGCAACGCACCTTTGTAGATTTCGTAGAGCAAGCAGATAAATTGAAATTTAATTTTTTTATACCATCACCAAATGGTAATTATTCAAAAATACCTTTCGTTTTTTTATAGGGCTATCGTTTTTTTTGTTGATATCTTTCGCTTTTTTATAGCGACCTTTCGTTTTTTTAAGAAAGCCTAATAAGCAAAAAACCTGGCCCACTATTGCGTTTTTAGTGGAAACCAGGATAAATGATGCCTTTTTTTTAATAAAAAGGCCGTACAAAAGTTTAAAAAAGGCACAAAAAAAGGTTTGACCAGCTATTTTAACTGTATCAAACCTATGCTTTCAATATGGAGCAAGCGACGGGAATCGGACCCGCGTGATCAGCTTGGGAAGCTGAAGTTCTACCACTGAACTACGCCTGCAACGCATTATAATTATAAGCTATAAAATGGTTAAAGAATAGAACGATTATCTTTGTATTTGATTGTTATTCTTGCTTTATAAAGGTATATTTTTCATATAAATATATTAGTAATAGTATGATATTCATAGTCATTAAAAGGAGTAAGGCTATGATAGATATTATCATTTCTGTATTTGGATGGCTTGCTACAGCCATATTAGTGTTTTCTACCATTCCACAAGCTGTTAGAACTTTGAGAACTCAAGAAACAAGTAGTTTATCTTTGTGGATGCTAATACTCGCTTTGACTAGTGGAACATTGTTTGTCATATATGGAACACTAGTTTGTATATATACATCGGTTATAGCTGGGGCTCCGATAGCGGTAGGTAATTTCTTGTATTTAGTTTTCCAGGGAATGACTTTTGGAGTCAAGGTGAAGAATATAATCAAAGGAAAGGACAAGAAATAGCTCTAGGCGAATAGTTTTTTAATGATACCCTAATTATGGATATCATTTTTTTAAAGGAGTAAATGATGAGAAATTTGCCTAATAAAAGATACATGTGATTTCACACATATATTACTCCATTAATATGAAATTCGATGCAAATCCACTTATCAAGTCTGATATAGCAAATCCTAAAGGCAATACTGGTAAGGCTAAAGAAAAATTAACATTTATCGACGAATACTTGATAAATGAATGAATGCTATCATCGTTAGGAAATTTCATTCTTCTATAGTCTGATATTTTTATTGTAATTTTAAAGCTAGTATAGCAATATGAGATGAAGAGAATCATTAAGGGCATAAAAGAAAAGCCGATAGGCTTTTCAATGAATTCATTCGTATTTGAATAAATAACAAAAAGTAAAACTGCTGAAATAATTGGGAAAATAGAGCAAAGCATTGTTCTAATTTCAAAACTAGAATAAAACTTATCTTTATCATCTATATACTTATAATAGATGTTCTTATTGTTTAAGAGTATAACAATTGAATAGATGAGATTGAGCATTCCTAAAAGCCATAAAATAATGTGATTGATCATGTTTTCAATCCTTTGCTAAGCTAAAATAAAATATAAGATTTCATTAATCAAAGACCCTAAAAAGAAGAATGAAAAAACAGAATATAGTATTAAATTAAAGTCTAGAGTAGTTCTTATTGAAAGATTATTGACACATATAAGTGTATCATCGTTTCTAGTTAAAACTTTATTGAAGTAAAATACGATTAGGATAGGACAAACTAGAATAAGAATGACTTGAACTAATGATAAAGATGGGTTTGACTCGAAAAAATCTTTGCTTTCTGACTTGTAGTAGAAGAAAAAAACAAGAATTGAAGTAATTATTGAAAAGATATTTAAAACTAATATGCAAATATTAGTCTTTTTTAAAAAAGCATCTTCTATCTTATTAATCCTAATGGTTTTATTGAATAATAAAATGAATGCAATAAAAAATAAAATTAGAATTGATGATATACATATAATTCCTATGTGATACCACATTATCAATAGCCTCCATAATCGTACATATCATAACTGCTCCTTTTCTTTTCCACCAAATCCATTTGATGAATCCGTGGACTCAAAAGAACACAACCCCAATAGGAGACACCCACTGAGCAAACATGTAATGATCTTATTGAACTTCATATTCCTTTGCTCCTATAACAATATTAATATACTACAAAATATATTTCCAAGTGCAAAATTTGTTGTTTGCATCTAAGCCTTTATTAAGACCAAAGCAAAATTTTAGATGGTTATAATAATCAATCCCAAAAAATCGAATAATTTTTTCGTACAAACTCATGGATACTTTTTGATTATCCATACTGACGAATTTCAACAACTAAAGTAGGAGATTGTTTTCTTTAAATAACAATTTGCCTAAGAGAGAATTGATGTTTATTTTGAGTAATCTATTTATTGTTTCCCAAATTGTTATTTAAATCTTACTAAAAATCGGAGCGACTTTTTATAATGCTAGTCAGTTTTTATTTTTGATAGGGATTCAATAGCTTTGTCTACCATTGATTTCCCGATATGAAGTTCTTTGGCGATTTGACTTTTTATTATATTGGGGTTATTTTTTTATGAGACCGAGCACCTTTTCATAGTTATCAGGAAGTTCTTTTTTATTACCCCATTTATTACCCCACTTATTACCCCATGAGGCGATATTTAACCTGTGAAACGGGATAGTGACCTCAAGCCAATCACAAAATTGCTCGATAGTTGGAGAAATTAAAACAATAGACCCAGCAAAAAAGCCTCCTCACGGAGACTTTTTACTTTTCTGCTTATTGAAGACCAGCATTATATTTTAGTCCTCTTGAAGCATGTGGTTGACATCGTCTTCACTAGTTTCACAAGGATTCTCATCATAGGCTTTTTTGTTCTTAAGATAGTTAAGAGCTTCCTTTAAGATTTTTTTAATCTCTTGTTTTGTCATCGTGTTTTCTCCTTCTTGAAGGTGTATTTCTTTACCCTTCGCACATATATACATCACTCTAAAAACACACGATATCAACTACATTTTTGAGGTATTTTTAAATATTTTTTAGTGTCTAAAATGTACGATAAAAAAGGAGCCATTCGATAGCTCCAATTCACTTTTTACAATAGAGATTTACTTTATTTTTTAGTAGTAATATCCATCCTACCTTCCTTAAATATATTTTCATTAATATTACACACTGTTCTACCTATATAATAATCACTTCGCTTAAATAAAAATTCCTTAAAATACCAACATTTATTTATAAAAGAGTATTTATTTATTGAAACGCCGTCTTTTATTAATAAGTATTTTTTACCGTTTAAATTTACAATCAGTTCTTTAAGAGGTAAATTTTTAAGTGTCAATCTTTTTTTAAACAGGCATATAAGAGGAAGCTTGTTTGAAACTTCAGGAAATCTAATATTTCTCACAATATAAGCTACAAACATTCCTTTTTTAAATATTTTAGTATTGGTTTCAAATCTGATTTCTTTTCCTTTATAAAATAATGAAAATACATTACCATTTTTTTTAGCATAAAGTTCAATTTTTGTTTCTTCTCTAAAATTAAAATGCTCGTTATTTATTTTAATCTTTCTACTAGAAATATATTTTGCAAAAGTAAACATTAAAATAATAGTTGAAAGTATGTAAAGCAATAAAAAAGGAGCAAACAGATAAACTTCATTAGTTACACAAACATGCACAATTCCTAATACGGATAGAACAAGTAATATAATGTTTGCAATAAATATAACCGATAATTTCATTTAACTATCTACTCCTTATATTTACTTATTTAAAATAGTTTAAAAATAAAAGATAAGCCATATCCTATCATTGACTAGTGCAAACAGGGAAAAGAGAAAAGATAAGAAAATGGCTAAACAATTCTATTTTGTTGCAATAACTATGTCATCTAACAATAGAATTTTGCAAACCTTATTTAATCCTATAATAGTTTTTGAAAGTCCCACTATGGTTGGTGTCGGCACTTTCTATAAACATCTTGAATAAATATTCTTTAGAAATTGTATCGTATTCATAACGAATATCAAAACTCCAAACTGATCCTTTTACAAAATAGCCATTATCTAAATCATCAGTGTTTTTTACATAATAGAAATCATAAAGAGCGCTTGGGTTATCGCTATAATATTCAGATATTGAATATTTTTGTTCTATAACATACCAGGTTTCATTTGTATCCATGCCTAGTTTTTCGATTCTTGGTTTTCCAAACTTGCCATCATAATGGTTTTTGAAATATGAGAAATATGTCTCGGCATTCAATTCAAATGTATCTTTATCGGGGCAAGGTTGCGAAAATGAATAACCATTATTAAACCAGGTGATATCTGAACTTATTTCTCCAGTTAAACCTGTTGGGGCAGTTAATCCCTCTAGTCCTACTTTAGATAGTTCTTCATCGGTAAACCATTTAGTAGAATCATGTTGGCTTGTTGTCTCTTCTTCATTGTCGCCACAGCTAACTAAGCCAAAACAAGTGACACCCAAAGTTACGGCACAGGCAATCATTGATAGTATCTTTTTGAACATGTTATTAATAGCCTCCAATCTTATTATTAAATATTTTACTAGAGGTTATTTACCAAAACAATTACTTAAATTAAATATTGCAGGCATTGAGCGATTATCTGACAGTTTCATTTACAATTTCTTCGGAGTTGATTGAAGTGAATAAATTTCAAGCTAGATTTATAGAATCGGTTTTAAAAAAGGTAATTGATGGAATTGAAAAAAAATAAAAACAAGTTTTCTTTCAATCAGTTGATTGCAGGATTAAATTTCTTGATGCTTCTTATTGATTGTGGTTACTAGGTGCTCATCCATCTTCTTGCAAAATCTCATCCTTTCTTGTTTGATTTCTAAGGCTTTGTAATGAATGTCGTTTTAACTAGCTACAATGTTGATGAAGTCTCTTAACATCATGATCCTCACCATTTAAATGAACGTGAATACCACAACTTGAGTTTGTAAGTCCTCCTGCTTTTCTAAGGATTCTTACTAATTCATGAAGTGTATTTATATCCTCATCATAAGTAAGAATTGGACTAACTAACTCGCAAGAATAATCTCTTGAAGCACTTATGATTTCACCATTTCTTTTAGTTTGACATCTAAGTGAACCATCAAACATGACTTTCCAATTTTCTTCCATCAGGTGCAGTTATAACTTTAGTGTCGTAATAATCGCTAGCATCACTAACAGTGCCACCTAAGTATTCAGCAACTAACTTTGAAGCCTTATTTCTAGTAATTCCTGTAAACTCAATTTCAATATCAAATTTCTCTTTAAACATTTTACTTACTCTCCTTTAATAACTCTTCATATAACTCTTCCATTCTTTCCATTGATGAGAGGTAAGCGTCTTCTAAAAACACTGCAAAATTAAGGCTAAAAGCATCAAAAAAGAGCCCATATTTCAGAGCTCTAAAAATCAAAAAATGAAACGCATCGATTTATTTACTAAAGCCTAATTCTTTTTTTACCGTTTCATCGTTTGGAAAAAAATAATAAAACGACTCGGTAACTACCAAAACATCTAAGATAATATAATGGTTTTTGATGTATTGCTTATTCAAAATAAACGATATATTTCGAGATATGTTTTTGACTATAACATTATCTCTATTAAATTCATATTCGTATGTGATAACTGTTTTTTGTTTACCAGGAATTTTTTTAAATAAATAAATATAAATGCATATTATGAATGTTAAAAACATTATTACGAAAAATGACAATGAAGTATATGCAATTTGAAACGCTTCCTTATCCACAAAATTTCCAATAATAAAACAATAGATAGAAAGAGCTAAACTCCCAAACATAAAATTTAGGAGGGCAATAATTAGTTTTCTTTTTAACAATAATTTCATTGCTATTCTTCTTATTTTGCTAATATTAATGTCAAATGTTTTTCGCATATATACCCTCCTAATTATATTTTACTAAAATGTCGCTGCAATTGCAGCAATTGCTGGAGCTATTGCAGGTATAGCTTCAGGAGTTCTTGATTATTGTTGAACAGTTCATTTGCGTCTATATCTGGCTCCTTTCCAGTGTCCCCCTATTCGTCATTTTCGATCTTATATTTCTTAAAATAAGGAGCTAGTTTTCGTTTTGATTTGATCGTAGGCTCAAAGTGCCCAAACTCCCATCTATTCACGAAACCCCCAAGAGTTTTGCAAACTCCGTTTGCGACAAAATTAACTTCTTCCTTAACGTCTTGATAGCTTCCGAATACACCATAAAAGCTCCTTGTGGTTATCGATATAAGACAAGTATAGTATTTTTGTCTCATTGTGTCACTGAAAAAATTAGATGCTATTGAAACAAATCTACATTGAAAAAAGCAAGACCTAAAGCAAGCTTGATATGTTCCCACAAAGCCAAGTGTGCATACGAGTTACCTGTACAAGACATTGGGGGTGTAGATATGTTTCCCCATACTAGTAGAAGCCGTTTTCTTCGCTTTCGGAAGAATCCGAGCCGATTTTAGGCAAAGAAAAAAGAGTCTCGATCTTTTTGAGTCGGTCAAAACTCTCGATTTTGCTCCTATCTCAGGAATTTTTCCTCGTCAGTGCAACTATAGTCTCCACATGCATAGTTTGAACGCAAGGAACATGACCATACATACGATGAACCGCATAGAAGGAACATATCCACTGGAACCATTTCTTGGCAGGTCTACTAGAAGTTTCAGTCAATGTTAGTCGTGTGAGGATTCATATCCGAAAAGCAAATTGAAATATTTGCGTTTAATTTCAGATATTTATAACGTTAATCTTCATCGATGTTTTCCTTAATTTTTGTTTCAATAATATATTTTTCAAGAGATGAGATTCTTTCGTTTATTGTCGCAACTATTGTTCTTTGCTTCATTTTATTATCTATCAAGTTAATAAGATCATTGTAAAATTTAATCTTTTTCTCGATTTGTGGAACCTGACTACCACTATAGGAAACGATTTGTGGCTCTATCCTAAGAGATTCAAACAGCTCATTAGAAATGCCTTTATTAATCAAAAAAGCTAAAAAATCCAAAACATAATTTGAATTAGTTTCGGAGACAATTTTCATTAGGTACTTGCATTTAATGGAATCAACCTCATTTCCTAAAGTCTCTTTAGCCCATTCCAACACGGATTTGTCATAAAAACGTTCCGAGTGAATGCCCAATCCGAAATAATTCGCAAAGAAAAACGAAATATGGCAATCGTTTTCAACTTTGCCCATTAAATAATTGAATATTGCTGTTGCATAGATTTTTTTATTTTGCTGTTTCCACAATTCACTCAGGGATTTGAAATCAGTGTCGATTGATAAGACATATTCAAGGGCCGAGTTAAAAAACGAAGAATCTAATTCACATAGTTTGAAGAAATAAGTCGAGACATCCGAAATAAATTCTTTAGATGGCAAATAATTCAAAAACGCCTTTTCCAAAACCGCTACGTTTTTTCCAAATACCATCATCAATCGCTCGATTGAAAAGAGGTATTTGTTAAATAGTTGGCCATAGTAGCTTTCACATAGTTTTTTACTATTATCCCAATGTAAATTTATTAATGATACAATTGAGCAGAACTCGTCATTGGAATCACATAATTCAAATACCTTATCCAATTTTCGGCCGATTATAGGAACATAATCGACTCTTTGGAAATCCTTGGATATCAATTCATGGAATGTCCGTTTTATTTTTTCATCTTTGCTATGACAATAATTTATAAAGCATGCTATTGCTTCATCTCTCAACTCATCTGATTCGACAAGTTTTAATTTTTCGTTTAAAGAGCGAATATCTCCAACTCTTTTTACAATAGAATAGATAATAGACGCACCAAAACTGACAACCAAATCTTGCAGATTGCTGAGCGTCCATTCCATAATTTTGTCGTTGCAATAACTCAAATAACAAATTACAAACGAAGATAATTTGTAATCGTTCGATATCAAATACATCGAGCGTGCGTCTTTCAATCTTCCAATTCCCTTTTCAAAGCCATCCTTTTCCGCAACTTGCTGTATCGCTATCTCCCAATCCAATTTTTGTCCTGCTTGCGTCAACTCGTTATCCCTTAAGTCAAAAAGGAGTTCAATATCCTCCATCTCATCTTTATATTTGCCTTTTATATAATTCCATTCGATTTCACTTTCATGCGAATTTCTAAGCACTTTAACATAGATGAGCATTTCTTTGTTCCTATCGTAGTGAAATTTTTCCATTATCCTTTCAATGCTATGCAAATCATTGATAATAAGTTTTCTCACACTTTTAGAACAGCCATCCAAACAATGGTATATAACATCAAAAGAACGCGTGGCATCTGTGTTCAGCAATAGCTTCCAGACATCATTTCTCAAATCAAAGCAATAAGGCATTTCGTCATTGATTGAAAAAGAACAATATTCAACATTGTTTGCTTTCCCGTTGCGCCAAGTGAAAAAACTAAATTTTAGTAATTCTTTTGCCACCAAACAGGCAACGTCACAAAAATAATCTTCATCCTTTACCATTAATAAATCTTCAATTAATTTATGCTGCCTTGAAAATTTATAATCGAAATCATCAATTTGGATTGAAGCAATTCTCTTAATTGAATCAATCGCTAACTTTCGCAAACTATCATAATGCAAAGATTCAAATATAAGAGCTATCGAATTAAAATCGAAATTAGTGCAAAAAACGTGTTCGAGTATTTCCAAATATAGATTTTTAGAATAAAAACCCTGATTATGAATATCATTTTTCCAACTTGATTTTATCTGATTTACAAAAATGCGCTTTTCAACCCATTGAATTCCTCTATTAGGATCAACCAAGGAAAACGAAGCGATAAACTCATCAGAGATTTTACCATTCCTTTCCAACTCGTCCCACAAAGAGATTATTTCGTTCTTTAAATATTCGTTTCCGGGTTCGGATGTATATACACTAACCAACATGTTAATCGAATTAATAACTCTCTTTCTGTATGAATAAAAAAACGACTTAACAAATTCTTTAAGAGAGAAAAACTTAGATTTTATAAAACCATCATAAATAAAATAATCTTTAAGGCATTGGTCGGAAACGCGAACAACTCTATTCAAATAAATATCCAAAATTTCAAATCTATATAAGCTAAATACTTTATCAATAAAATCATCATGCGAAACACCTATAAAGGAGCAAATTAATTTCATCTCCTTCTCGTTTTGTAAATCAATCTTCTCTAATATAGCCAAAACGCAAAGAATCTTTTTATTGTTTTCATAATCTAATTGGGAGTTGGTTTTTATAATTTCCGAGTAATAATCATTCAGCAAAGATGCAGAATCATTCCACAAAGATACAGAGTTGCTGTTCTTTAATATTTTTTCACTCGCAATGACCGCCAAGCGCGAGTTGCCGTTGGCTATAGTAATGATTCTTTCTTGATACTTTGGATTAATTATCCCATAGTTGCTTTCAATTATGTTTTTAATAGATGTGTTTTCTAATTTACTAACGCAAAGCTCATCATAGTTCATTTTTTTAAACTGGGAAATGATCCCTAAAACAATGGGCTTCGCATAGTTGCGGACGGAAAAAATCATCTTAATTTTACGATTCAGTCCGGCCAAGTCTTCGATAACTTGCTTCAATTGTGGAATTCCGTTGGCATCATCAAAGAAAACAATTGGATTTTCAGTTTCGTCAATTTCCAGCAGCAAATCATGTGATATATCTCCAGAGCGATTTTGGACAATTAGCACCTTATTTACTTGTTTTTTTAAATATTCAATAACCAATCTCGTCTTCCCGACACCGGAATCCCCGCAAACCACTACGGCATCATTAAATTGAACCTTTTCAGAAAGATTTTTTATATCCGTTTCTCTACCATAAAATGATTTTTTAAAATCGTTCCCATATATTTTCGAATTCCTTTCTACAAATTCTTCAATTGAACAAACCGGCGATGCATTAATGGCTAAGCCAAACTCATCTTCGATAATTCTTTTGCCTTTTTTAATCAGCATCGTACAAAGCTGGTTCAAACATATCACTTCAAGACGAATGGAATTAGCCTCGCATTTCTTTTGAGCCTCATTTAGATCAACGGGATCAAGATCGTTTGAAGAAGCAACGAATATTATCGTCTTGCATATGATGCCGTTTTTCGAGTCCTTTATATGACTTATGCATTTATCAATGTCTTTATTCAATTTGCCGCCAATATCCCCTTGTTCAGTCGTGTACTCAAAAAAAGTAAAGGCTCCATCCTTATTAACACAATGTGAATCAGGGGTACCTTTTTTCGTCTTTATTCCATTTATTGTTAATCCATAGCTAATAATGTTTGGATACCCGTTTTCTCTAAAATATGAATCGCATACTTTTTGGAATTTGGCTGGATCACATTCCAAAATTTTGCTGATGAGAACATTGTTTTTGGCCATATTCTCCCCCTTATAAAATAGTTAGTATCACTATTATATAATTAAAGTATTGATGCACTGTAATTTAGAAAAATAATTTTTTAAACTCTATACAAAAAATCCAATAAATAACCAGCTGATTTAAATTCTTTGAAAAAGAGAGACGTATGGTCGGACAACCATGCATCTCTCTTATTTTTATAATCAATTCCAACTTACAATAGGCTGTGAGGACTAGACGACAAAGTCCCTGATTTCCTTCGATGTCATTGGATTTTAAATAGTGAATTTCGGATTGCTTTGTCCGGGGTTTTCATTTTGCTTATTTGTTGATGATATTATTTTCTATTCCTCGAGAACATCAGCATGACATTGTAGTCGTCGATTATTTTGATGTTCTTGAATTCCCATCCATCCTCTTCCATCTCGTTGATTTTGTCAGAAATTCTCATTTGGGACACTTCGGATGACAATGACGTGAGATAGAGATCTATTGTTTTATATTCGTTCATCAGTTTTTTTCTCGGTTGCAATATTCAGGCTGACGATAACCTTGATCTGAGGGATAAAGAGCTTCCTTCTCTCTCATTTTTCCGTTTTCTCAAACACGTAATGCTGATAATCACAGCTGAATTCGGCTAGCTTCACGATCTTTGATTGGTCTATCTTGCCGATATAATCCTTGTTGCTTACCCTGCTTTTGAATACGAAGTTAAGCATAAGCGGATCGGCATTGCCATTGTTGTCATATCCCCCGACAATTACCTTCTCGATCGTGGTCTCAAACACCTCCCTGGGAAAGACATCTATGGTCTTGTGCTGAAGGATGGTGTCCTTGAATTTCTTCAGCCTGTTCTTGCACTCAGTCGCCTCCCGTCTTTGATCTTTGAACGTATTGAGCTCGCCTTTCTTTATTTCTAGTTTCTGGGATAGGGCAGTATATTTCTTCCCACAGCCCTTTTTGAATACGACTCCGCTGATTCTAAGTTCCAAAATGCTGTCTTTCTTCTTCTCAAGGTCTTCAATCATGGACTTCAGCTCATTGATCTTCTTCGTCGGCGATTTAGACATGATTGCCATTTCCACAGCCTCGAGGAAATCCTTGAATTGGGCGGTATTGTCTTTGTCAACAAGCATGTTCATGGGTTCTAAATATGCTTTCTCTATCAATGCCTCATCAATGGCCAAGCTGAGTTAGCAATTCTCTTTTACGGTTTTCGTGGATGAAGTGCACTGCCATGTTAGAACAGAGGTCTTTCCTAGGCGGGACCAAACGGGACCGTGTTTGTCCTGCTTTTGTAAAGAGTGAGGACCTGTTTTATGGCTGAGAGCGATTTGACGATTGGGAAGATTTTCCTAGTGTTGTAAAGATATCTCTTCAGTGCGATGCGGAGGGTTCTCCAAGGTAAAGAAAAAGCCATGGTTTCCATCGTCTACGAGACGATATGGTCGTGGTTTCTGAGGTATTTCGATGAGGACAAAGCCGGGGTCATGGAAGCAATACGCAAGGGATAATATGCAAGAAAGCTCATGAACCCGAATGGCAAGAAGGACATCTCCTACCACGATGCATTGACTCTCAGCTCTTCACTCGTCTGTCAGGAAGGGTTAGAGGAAGCCATCGAGTATTGCGAACTCGACAGCGAAGCTAAAAAGCGAATTGCAGAAGATTTCAAGACCGTTGGATTGACCGTGAGAAAAGGCTACATCGCCAAAGACGTCACAGTTCTTTTAATCGACCACATTCAAGACATAATCAGAAGGAAAAAAGGCCTTTTGCGATGACTCTAAGCAAAATAGCGATGATTATGGCTACACGTTCTATGACGGCTTATGGTCTCTCATGAAGGAGAGAGGGATGACTAAAAAAGAGCTCATATCCAAGTCGGGTATAAGCTCTGAAGAGTATAATCTGATGCAAAGCAAAGAAGACGTGAGTCTAGCAACCTTAAGAAAAATATGTAGATTGTTGCAATGCAACTATTCTGAATTAATAAGCTTTATCAACTAGCTTTAATCTTTAATTTCGTCATCTAAAAATGAGTATGACTGACGATCCTAAAGCTGGTGTCAGATAGCAAGCTCTTGTCGTCAACGTCTTTTAAAAATTTGTCCTGTCTATTTATCTTTAGACAATTGCTGTAATCCTTGCCCACAGAAATGAGATAAATAGTGTTTACACTTTCACGATATTCAAAATATCTTTTTGCAAATGCTATGCTTTGTTTTTTTTGATAAGGATTGTGCCCTCGCGAAATAAACATCAAAGTAAAAGCACTACCCGTTTTATTAAAATAAGACAAAACTATCGGCAACCTTACTTTCGAATTATTCTTTTCCTTAAATTTTATCTCTATGGCTTCCCATTTTTCTTTTGACTCGCAAAGAATTTTGAACAATCCAGTAAATAAGTTGTCATCAATCAACGAGTAATCGTCTATGTTAATGATTCGATTTACAAACTCATTAATCATGATTTTGGGTTTTGATCTACCGCCCATAAAATATAGTTCGATTTCCATTCCGAATTCATCATTTGGAAAAAATATATTGTCAATGTTTTGTTGTTCATAAAAATTTTGATCATTAATGTATGAATTCAAATGTATGCAATTCCTAAAGAGGCTTAAAAAAATCATTTCATCGTTAAGATATATTTTCTCATTTCTAATAGGTTCGCTACGTTCAAATAAATATTTGATAATTAATAGCGGGTTTTCCAGGAATTCAAATACCATCAATAGATCATAAAACGAAATATGAATTATCCGTTCTGACTCTTTGGCAAAATTGGCAAGATAAGTCCCTATATCCTCAAAATAGATGCAAATCCCTATGATGTTTTTTGTACTAAGATTATCGAAATGCAATATGGGCTTCCTTTTGGAATCATAGATTGTAAAGCTTTTTTGTTGCTCGATTTCTTCTCTAATTCTTATAACTTGTGCCTTAGCTTTACTTAAAACGTTTTTATAGGAATTTTCTACTTTTTCAGGGTTTTCGTTTATTGGGTCAGGATTGAATTTATTTCCTTTTATTTCTATACAAATCGCAAAATCATGGTAAACAAACAAGCCATCGTTTTCGCAAAAGTTTCCATTCTTGTCTTTATAAAAATTGTTTTCGTAATAAACCCCACCAATTAAATATTTTTCAAAAACTTCCTTAACTATAGATTCGGTTTTTTCCTTATATTTAATTCGCCACTCGTCCTTTTCTTTTGGTAATGAAAACAAAGATTCCACCGACCTATTTAATCTTCCGCATATCAAATCATCATTCAAGTTATACAATATGCCATTCTTTTTTATAAAAAGCTTGCGGGATAAATTAATAGTAGATAAAGGATTGGAAGCATTGAATTCTTTTGTTCCTAAAGAGCCTAGTTCAGCGGATAAATCGTCGCATAAATTATATGATTTATAATCTTTGTTAATAATGAAACCACTTGTATCTATTATCGAAGAAAAATTATCGATAAAATCACTTGGCTCGAAAGTTTGAATTTTTGTTTTGGGGTTGAAAATTCTTTTTGGGAAAACCATTAGTAATTCTTTGAGCAAGTCCGAAGATGTGACGCCATATTTTTGAACCATTAAATCATCTTCACACTTTAATAGACAACCCACAGGAATGGCTTTAAAATCAGCGAACAAATCGGTTAAATTATTTTGGATATAATCAATTTTGCCATCACCTCTTTTGTTTATCCCTATTACAAACAGAAAATAGGAAATACTCCGGCAAATCGATTCGATTTTGTCATAACTAATTTTTTCGTTGCCTTCTCCAATTTTAAAGCAAAGCAAAAAAGGAATGAGAAAAGATAGGCCTTCATCAAACATTTCCCTTACTCCGTTTCTTTGGGTTTTAGAATACTTCAAAAAACTAGTAAGAGAGAAAAACCTAAGGCAGCTCAGCTTTTCTAAGAAATCGATTAAATCGCATCCTGTTAACGCCGTTTTTAAATATTCAAACAGTTCTTCTTCAGTTTTAAATGGGCAGTTCTTTTTTATTTCTTCTATAATGTCATTCATCTGTTTTATCTCCTAATCTTTAATCATTTTGAATTTGCCTTTAGAGAAATTATTCATTGAATTGATATTAGCTTCGGATGCTCTCTTCCCAAGATAAATTGCATTAATTTTTGGAGCCTTTAGCTTTGAACCTGCATCTCCAAGCAATCGCCATTCATTTTGATATTCCCATTTGTCGTATTTTGTAAGAAAGAGTGTTATACATTGCGAAGTATCAGCTTCAACGGTTCCGTGAGAGAAGCCTTCAATCATATTCCCAATAAACGATAGAAGAATCCTAGTTGTAATGTCGGTTTCCCTCGCGTCCTCGGATACATAAATCACAGGAAACAAAAGGTTAAGATGCTCATAATCAGTCATATCGTACTCGACGCAATACCCTGTCCTGTCAGAGGCGTATTTTTTCCACATTGCTTCATCGTTTTTATTTGCGCTTAAAGAACAAATTCCAAGTTCTTCCCTCGCGTTATACATTGCTTTAATCAGAGTAAAAATTTGGGGCTTAATTTCAGGCGAATCCAGTTTTTCGGGTATACCTACAACTAAGCTTATGAATGGTGTGACATCATATCCCTTCGGTAAAAGAACTTGCAATTGTGATTGACAATCGAGCAAAAAATTAGGCCTGATAGTTCTATTTCTATTCATTATGGATTCCATAAAAGATTGAATCATCCGGTAATTTTCTTCGCTTGTATAAGGCCTAAGTTTTTCGATAATAAGCTGAACGCATTCTTTCTTAAGGTTGTTCGTTTCCAAATCGTAGAATTTATTAAAATCAATGGTTGCTTTGCACTCAGTAGGATCGTCAAGATTTTTAGCTTTGCAAAGATATAAATAATTATTTTTGAGCATCTCAAAAGTATGCTCATCAAAAGGCCTGTATTTATATAAGAACTTCGGCCCTTTATGAACTTTTGTCTTACAAAACTCATTTATACATCTAATCTTTTCATCCATGTTCAAATCTATTTCCTCAGTTTCCAATTGAAGAAAATATCTTTAACGAAAACATCATTGTTGGCGTATAAAACTTGGTTGATTTCCTTTTTTGAAACGCCCAATTCCGTAGCAATCTTCGAAGATTTCATTTGTTTCGAAGAAAGAAGTCCTTTGATTTTATCAAGCAAGGAATCCTCAGACTGAACATCTTTAGCATTTTCCTCGTTTTTTTCCTCGACATGAACTTCTTCTGGGATAATCTCCTCTTCAATAGGCATGCTTTCTTTGGAATTAGTGTTATTGTTTGCTATTGCTTGATCTTCTTCCACGGCATTACCGTTTTCAAGTCCAAACCCAAACCAATCAAAGCTATTCCTATATTGTTTTCGAACTTCTTCATCCTTCAAATCCAACTTGCTTCCTAGGGATTCATTAACAAAGAAATCATGAATATAGTTATTCAGAACATCTTCTTGAAAAACTTTGTATTTGTTGAGAATCTCGAAATCTTTTTTCGTGATGCCTACGGCTTCCAAAAACACATTTGGATCTGCGTTCTTGAATATTTCCATGAATGTGGTCTCACGGTATACGCTGATATAAAGGAATTCAAACAATCTGGCGAGCAAATGCTTCAAAACATTATCCGCATCTTCGATCGTTTCACCGTTCTTGGGGTCGACAACAGGGGTTAGGTTGTTTTTGACGGCCCATCTGAACGAATCGCAATACCATCTTCTATATAGCATCCCTCTATATTTGACAGGTATATTTTTAGTGTCGTTCAAATAGCCTTTAACGAAATTGTCGATCATGACTCTGGTATTACTGGTGTATTTGATTTCTTCACCGAATTTCTTCTTTACTTCATCGACAAACTTCACGCCGTCATCATATCCGCATTGTTCTTTCTTGATTGGAGCATTCACGCCTGATTCATAGCCTTTTTTGAACCCGTTAGCGTACCAGGTCGCCTTTACATCAACATATTCACTCGGGCAATATTCCTTAATGTAATCGGAAATGTTTTTTTCAAATTCTGTTTGGACTTGATTATCGTCGTAATCGACGTATTTTTTGAAGTCTTGTTGTCCTAATTCGTAGCCTTTGTTTCTGCCTTCCTGGGCAATCTTCGTATCAAAGCCGTCTTCCGGCTTCGCGGGGACAGTTTTGGTCTTCGACTTTCCGAATTTAGCATGAGCGAAAACTCTCTTGATGATATCGTTGACTTCTTTGTCATTAAGCATCTCAGCCATCGTTTCTTCATCAAGCATTCTTGTGGTCTTGGTCGTGTCTACGATTTTTTTTGAAAGAGGGATTCCACTAGAATCGCCGTATTGGGCAAGTTCATAGAACACCTGCTCAGATATCGGGTCAGACATGTCCCCATTCACGAAGATTGGCATGTATTTAACGATCAGTTTCGCAATTTGCAATTTGGTCGTTTGCTCATTCTCTGACTGCTCGGCGTATTTCAAAAGCAATGCACTGGCCCTATCAATATTAAAGTCATAAACATAGCCATCTTTCTTCTCAATCACTTTATTCACGACATATGGGGTTTGTATTCTAAAGATGGCTTGGAAGTACTGTTCAGGGCTAGCCAAGTCCTTTAGAACGAAAACACTTGACCACTTCTTTACCGTGACGCCCATCGTCAGTTTATTAACCGTTATAGCTATCGATCCGAGTTTGTTAGTATTCTCTGATTCGGAGATGTTATTCATCAAATATTCAAAAGCATCGTTGCCAGCGCCCAAGCCGTCTTGCGAGAGATTGATTATTTGGTATCTGGAGAAATATTTGTCAGCTTTCAAAAGCTTCTCCATTGCCTTGCAGGATTTGACGGTAGGCATAAGCCAAAGGGTATGAACGTTGTTCTGAAGCATTTGGGGATTGGAGTATGGGAATTTATCTCCGAAAGTAGAACGTCCCTTTATGATTTCCAGCCATTTTTTGATTTCTTCTTCATAAATGAACGTGCAAGGCTCATTTGGGTTGTTCTCTTGTCTCGTCTCGAAGAATTTGTTCAGAGAGAAATATTTCTTAGTGAGCAATTTGTCTTCTGAGAAAACTGAAGCCGTAAGGTTGCCAAAAAGCCTCGACATGTTGTAACCGAAAATTTTCATGTCAGGGAAAGCGGCGTAATCAGGATTGATGATTTCGAAATTTCCGTTTTCGCTTTCGGGATATTTGTTTCTTTGCTCGTCAAAATAAGAATACGTATAAGAAGATTGATTGTTGAATTCGCCTCTGGCTAAAGCTTTGAATGGCGTTCCAGATAAGCAAATTGTTTGTCTGGTCTTGATATTGAATTTCTGGATAATATCGCCAGTCTTCTTTAATTGTTCCTGGTAATCATTGTCGAGATCCTCGCTTTTCTCCTCTTTTGTCTTTAAGGTTCCTTGGGTTCTTTGGTTCCATGCACCGAAATGGTATTCGTCGAGGATGACTAAATCCCAATCGATGTTCTGCAGTTGCTGGATTTTGGTTTTTACATCGGCGTTTTTCTCTTTGCCTAAATAGTTTTGAAGGGAAAGGAACAGAACATAAGGATCCTGTATGAAGCTCAGCACGAAGTCACTTCTTCTGAGGTTGTCATCAGTGAAATACCTGTAGTTTTTCTTTATGTGCCTGAGATCTTCTCGCCAAGATGATTCGACCGCCGGAATGAAAGTGAGAATCAAGATTCTTTTTAGGTTGTGATCTTCGCAGTATTTGTAGGTTGTGAAGGATTTTCCGAACCTCATTTTGCAGTTCAAAAGGAACCTGCCTCTCGGGTTCTTGGCAAAGTAACTGCTCATGGCGTCGATGCATTCCTGCTGTTCTTTTCGCGGAGTGTAGATTTCCTTGTTTTCGCCCGTATGTCTTAGAGAATTGAAAATATCGATGAGTTCATCGGTTGGTACATTTGTGAACCATTCCTGCTCCTTCTCGACTATTCCAGCGTTCTTTCTCCTGATTTCTTCGTGAACAGAATAATCCTTGAAGGAGTCGTTTTTCGCATCTAGGCAAATTCCCCAATAAACTACTTCTCTTTGCAATCCGTATTTTTGATATTGCTCGTCTGTCAGGGCTAGCTCATGCTGTTGTTCATGTATTCTGGATCTGATCGCATGCCAAAATGTCTCGCCAATGCTACATTTAGTCATGCCAACTTTGATTCCATGTGTTTGGAATTTAGGCAGTAAATACATATAAATAAGAATCAATGATCCATCGGTGTTGTTCTTATCGTCCAAACTGAAAACCGCTTTATTTCCAAGGTATTGAATAGTATCGGTTTGATTGATGTCCGGGGATTTAGTAACAATGATGCCTTCCATATTACTTCATCTCCCTTATTGTGCTTTCAATGTCTTTAATTTCTTCATCGTTTAAATCAAAATATGAATAGAGCTCATTATCGGTCCAAGTTCTTGAAAATTCCATGGCTGGAACAAACCTAAAATTGTCCTTTGTAATATGCATAGAACTCAAAGTAAGATTGACTAAGTATCTTACAAATTTAGTTTTAATGTAAAGGGCAAAATTCTCAGCTTCTTCTTTTATTTTAAAATGGTTTAACAATAAATATGTTGCTGTAAATACTTCATTTGGCTCATAGATTTTTACTTTAGTCGTTACATTTGATTTTCCATCGCTAGCGTTGTTAACTCCCCCTCTATCTGGATTTAATTGCCCAATGGATATCTTGTATTCGTCGATGTATTCCTTTCCTTTTGGAACATCGTTAGCTCGTATGAAGCTTTCACCTGAACTAGATATAAGTTTAACGCTCCCTGCAAAATTGTTTTTTTCACCTTTTACGTTAGTTGATAATCCAAAAGGAGAAATGGAAGCCACGACTTCGTTTAGATATTTATTTGCTTTTTTACGAATCTTATTAATGACCTCTACGCCAATATTGCTTCGTACAAAAACATCAAATTGATTCAACTTTCTGATTTTTTCAGTGTTTTTACCGCCAATCGATGAGATAACTCGGCAATCTCCTGTAAAAGACGAGCTCCAAAGGAAAAAGCATACTCCTCCAGCAATATCAACGTTAGGAAAGCAATCTCTACTTTTAGGAAAATCGAATAGTAGTTCGATGTGGTCGTTTGACAAAAATGCATTTCTAAAAGAATCCATTCCCATTCCGCCGGTGTACCAACGAGACGGAATGATCATAGAAATATACTTTGGATTTAATGCGAAAGCTTGTTCAATAAATTTATTATAAATCGGTATAGCTTGAATGCCGCCCTTGTCATTAGTGCTCAGCTGATATGGTGGATTTCCGATTATGATATCGAATTTCATATTCCTGTTACCTCCAAAGAATCTATCCTGCAAATGCTTTAACAATTCATCTTCATCAAAATGAATGAATTCGTAAGCGTACGTCTCACGCTGATTAGCATCGTTATAAGCGGAAGCACCATTGATTCCACAGTATTTGCACCTGTATTTTTTCTTGTCTTCATCAGAGCAGCTACTAGGCATCGTTTTCCCTTTATCGTCTACAAACGTATGATTGATGTTGGGAGTTTTGATGTTGCCCTCTTTATCATCGAACCAGCTTCCATTTCCAATTGCGTAGCCATTAACGTAGTGACCATCATCCGCCTTGATGCCATCGCATTTTCTATTTGCCTGAGAACAGTAATAAACAGTTCTTCTAGCAACGTTGGCGGTGAACCTTGTTTGCCCAATCGAATAAATCATGTTCTGCAGGATGTGTTTCCTTCTTTGCTCAGTATCGGGGATGATGTCCTTAAGGCCATCATCCAGTCTTATGGCGATTTCTCTTTCGAAGATTCCGTTTTTTGTGGCTGGGTTAAGCCATTTGTAATTGGGGTTGTGCCAGACTTCTTCGGGAAGGGAATCCAAAATCATGTCGCAAGTCTTTCTTGGAGTGAATACCTCATCGTTTCCGACATTGGTGATTGTTTCGAGGATATCAAAATTCTCGATGTAGTCATTTGCCGACTCGACTGCGGTCTTGTATTTATCTTCCGCTTCTAAAGCATCGTTCTTTTCGCTCTCAGCCAACATATTCATGATTCCTCCACATCAATGATACAAACTTGATTTTCTTATTCTTCTCCCAATCCATGATGTAACATCTTTTGCCATTATGCTTCTTGGGATCATTCGCTTTGCAACCAGGACAGATATCCAACTTAGGCTCTTCAGGTTCACCAAATAAGGTAAGCTGAACCACCTTCTCAACTTCGTTATGGCAAGAAAACGGGACGACATATTTAAGACCATCCATTTGCCAAAGGTTCCAGCTAATAATTGTTGCAACTTCAATTAGTAGATCTTCTCCTGGCAATTTAGCGAATCTTTCAAAATAATAATCGACGAAATCCAATAAGACATTCTCTCGCGCAATCAAAAGGTTATCCCCTTGAAATTCATAGCCATAGATGGACTTAATTGCTTTTATTGCATAATCAAGCCATTCTTCATCGCTTGTCACATTCTCATTTATAACCCTGAATTTCCTATCAAGGAGACCGATTCTGTTTTTGTTCTCAATTGCCTCGCCGGAGACCGTATCGTATCTTGAAACCAGGTACGGCGCTTCGCCACAGCACACCTCCAGTCTGATATCACCAACATAATCAGTCCACGTTTTATCGCCGTCGAACGTAACCTTTTCGGTTGGACTCCAAGAATTATCAGGATTTTCTGTATTAAACCGATTTTTTCTTCCGAACCAGGCGTTATCAGCCAGGTTATTTTGCTTATTAACAATCCAAGATGGTGTGAAAACCTCTGCATTATCTTTGCTTCTTTTCGTTTGCTCAGCCTTGCTCTTTTCGATTCTTGGCCTAATAGCCCTGATTTTACCGTTTAGATGGCAAGGTTTAATCTTATCTGTTATTGAATACCCGAGACCTTTGTTTTGATAGTGATTAGTTGCCCAAATGATATTATTTTTTGTTGTGTTATCACGCAAAAGAATACCAAGGATATTAGGATATAAAGAATAGAGGCCTTTAATGTTGATTTCGTTTTCAGATGTCATTCGTCCACCTCAATTCCGTATTTTTCAAAATAAGGAGCAAGCTTTCTTTTCAATTTGGTAGTAGGTTTGAATTTTCCACCTTCCCAGCGATTGACCGTGGCAAAAGAAACGCCGAACAATTTGCCGAATTCGGTTTGGGTAAGTATCAGCTTATTACGCAATTTCTTGATTGCCTCAGAGTAAGTCATACAATGCTCTCCTATTTGTTAGATTATGATATAAATATAACACTTTTCACACTAGGTTTCAATGAAGAAAGGAGAAACATTCCTCTTTTGGAAGCCATCACTTTTTCAAACGAATGAGGTCTATCCTGTCGGCTTTTAGAAAGAAAAGCCCTGGTATTTCTTCTTTTAAACGTTTGAATATCTGATTTACACTCGGCATGATTTAATCCTCCTTTCGTTAATCAATAAAACATTTATATAAAAGTCTTTCGACTTTTACAATCTGATCCAATAATCGCTTTGCAATTGATTCATAGAAAAATATAATTTAATATAAATATGTCATTTTCAATAACAAGGAGAAAAGAAATGAGTCACTTGAAAATCATCGACGCGAAATACAAAGCCGGAGATGATATTGATTTCGGCACGGTAATTGGAGAATTGAAGGTAGAAGACGAAAAAGGAAATATCATCTACTATACCAATGATGAATTTGATAGTTGTCCGACATTTTTAAAGACGGATAAAAGTGTCCTTGATATGTTGTTCAATAATAACCCCGAAGATGAAGAAAAGATTCAAGATTTGCTTGATAATTCAATCAATACTGATTTCGAATATGAGCCTCTCCTTTCAGACAAGGAAAATCCATTGTTCTTGGTTTATTGTTATTTAACCTATTTAGTACGCTCTGAAAAGGATAAAACAGAACAATTCATAAAAAACACCATCGGGAAATATATTGATGAAATCACAATTCCAAAATGTGATATCGAAGAAGATATGGAAGACGAATAGATTTTATAATCATCAATAAGCATCTTATCTCTTTAACAGCCAACAATGAATATACTGTTTCATTTCCAAAAGGAAGCTTCATTGATTCTCAGGTAAGTTCTTTTCTAAATTTTGATAAAAAGAGCAATGATTTTTCTTGTCATTCTTATTTTTCTGATTTTATAATGTTGTATTGTATCTAGAAAACGCAAAAAATCATAAATAGTAATTTCACGGAAAAACAGTGATACAATAAAAACGCAGAAAGGAAGGTAGATGAAAAATGGACGACGATTTCTATGAATGGTGGGGATGGTATCTCACGGACGAAGAGATGAGACTCGAGGAGGAGGAAAGAAAAAAGCAACTCGATGATCTTCTCTCCCCTACCCCAAAGGACGATTACGAGGCGGCGAAGAAGAAATGGGAAGATAATTCAAACGTTGACCGATTCATCAAAGAAACAAGAGAATTCCTCGATAAATTGGACAAAGAAAAATAAGGCGAATGCCTTCGTGGCGGAACAGGTAGACGCGCATGACTCAGAATCCTGTGGGAAACACCATTACAGAAGGCCAATATCGCTTCATCATACTTGCCATTGATTATCACACTATTATTCTTTTCACCCAGCATATCGTATAGTGTGATCAGGAAACAATCGTGTTGATCATTCAGCTGAGGTTCCTTGAACTTCAGCTTTTTGTATATGTTGTATGTCTTTTTAAGGCCGCTTCCGCTCCTTTCCATTAAACCAACCATCTCGAAGCAACGGCATATAGTCTTATTCCTCCTAATAGATGGTATCGAATCGAGACTGTATTCATCAGGCTTTTTTGGGAGGAGCCACCCCGCAAAATGAAGTTTTTGAGGTGTATCAATAAAATGATTTTTTTCTTTTCCTCCAAGCCTCATGCACACTTCTAGTATATTTTCGGAACGCTTTAATCGCTCATCCGACTTCAAACCATACAAAAAGGAGGAACGCGTCCTCCTTATCTCAAATCTAATCAAACAACGATTTCAATCAATCGGTCGATGGAGTCGACGACATCATCGAAGGCTATTCCTTTGGCATGCTTTTAATGGGCAAGTCCTACGCTTAAAATCGTTTCTCATCGCCTAGGAAATCCATCAGATTAACATGGAGGATTCCATTTCTCTTTTGCAGCATATAGTCCGTTGTCATCACGTATTTTTTATAGTTATCTCGTATGCTCTCCAATGGTCTGTATTCTCGATCTTCCGTATCTTTGCTCTGCAGCATCTTATAGGCCACCTGCACATAGGAATAATCCATATTGCCGTCTCGGAGGATGAAATCGCATTCCAGTTTTCCGATGCGACCTACGCTTACCGTATAATCGAGGCTTCGTGCATATAGATACACGATATTCTCCAATGCTGGCCCGTAATTGATCCGGTTGTCCGTGTTCATCGCATAGTAAAAGCTCAAGTCGGCAACGTAATACTTTTGTTCCCCCGAAAGTGCTCTTTTCGATTTCATATCAAATCTTTTGCACTCATACAGAATTTTGGCATCAACCAACGTTTTTATATACCGAGTCACCGTCTGACGGCTGATGGCCATACCATTTTTGAGAAGGGCTTCGTGCAGGCTGTTGATGCTAGTCGTTGCACCGAAATTGTTAATGATGTAGTTCCTAACCAGATCAAAGGACTGAACATCTTTGATTTTCACCCTTCGTTTGATATCTTTTTCAAAGATTTCATCGATAATCCCCCTCACATAAGTACGTTTATCCGAAAGATTGTCGATTTTGATGGCACGTGGAAATCCGCCTTCCAAAATATAGTGGTTCAATTCTATTTCGGCGTTGGCATCGATATCCCGCCCATAAAATTTCTTCATGTCCTCGTATTCGTCAAATGTCAGCGGAAACATTTCGAATTCCAAATACCTGCCGGTTAATTTCGTTACAAGTTCTCCGCTGAGCAAGTAAGAATTAGAGCCGGTTATGAAAATCGAATAGTCTCCTTCGGACCGAAATCCGTTGATTACTTCCTCAAAGCCTTCCACGTTCTGAATCTCGTCTATGAAAAGGTATTTCATCCCTTTCGCTTGTGTGGCGGATTCGATTAATGCATCTAACTGCTCGGCGCTTCGAATACTTTTGTACCCACGTTTATCGAGATCGATGTAAATGATGTTGCTTTCCGCAACGCCATCCCCTTTTAGTTCTTCCGCTATCGTTTGCATAAGGCTGGATTTTCCGCATCTGCGTATGCCGGTTATCACCTTAATGAGGTCGTCGTCATGGAAGAACGCGCGCATTTTGGACAAATACTTTTCCCGTTTGTATAGTATCATAGCCTGCCTCCTTTGCCATTATTATACACTACAGCCTCACTATTTCATAGTTATCGTGGCAATTTTTTATATTTTCTAAATATTTGCAACGACAACAAGCAAATTAAGAAATCAACTGTTGAAATAAACCTACCCGTGTCGCATAAAAAGCGAAGCCTCTTCAGGAAGTAGTCGAAAAAACACCTAGAGTAGACGGCGTTCGCGCTGACGCCGCATTTGAAGATGAAATTCATCCTGTGCGAATCGGGATTGCCGTCGTCATCGAAACCGCCAACGATGATCTTGTCCACAGTCGTCTCGAGTATCTCCCTTTGGAACTCGTCGATTCTCTTGTGCTTGAGTATGGTCTCCTTGAATTCCTTCCCCTTCATCTCGGATTGTTCTCGCTTCCTGTCCTGGTGGCGGTCAAGCTCACCTTTCGCCATCTCTATTTCTTTCGTTATCGAGGCGTATTTCTTCTCACAGTCCTCTTTGGAGACGATCCCACTCACCCTCGGTTCAACGATATTGTCCTTTTGCTTCTCGAGGTTTGAAATCCTCGCCTCCAGATCCGTAATTTTCTTTGCCGGGGAGCCCGAAAGGATTGTGTTTTTAACGGTGTCGTTGCAGTCTACTCCGAAAACGCAAAAAAACAAGGAAACGGCAGATTTCAATAAATGCCCATGAATACCAATGTCACTAACTTAAGGCGACATTGATATTA
>ULNV01006708.1_pt1 | contig 61791 bp, 59 predicted proteins | sample 1952011 | NCBI WGS metagenome assembly ULNV01 (sample SAMEA4835586, study PRJEB28245) | human gut metagenome | biome: gut microbiome; material: fecal sample | place: Denmark | collected 2008
AGGCTCTTGGTTTCACGCTGAAAGAGGCAAAGGTCATGGACGGCGGGGCAGTCTGGCTGCGCTATATTGTCAATCACTGATCCTTCACAGGAGGTTTTTATTATGAAGTATGAACACAAAGAAGAGTTTGAGAAGATCAATGTATTCGGCACGGGAACGGCAAATACCGCTTATGCTCAGTTTTTCATTGGCAATTCGTTTCTAAATCCGCTAACAGACCCGAAAGGCGGTTTGTTTGCCGCCAATGTGACCTTCGAGCCGGGGTGCCGCAATAACTGGCATATTCATCATGCAGACAAAGGCGGCGGTCAGCTCTTGATCTGCACGGCTGGTGAAGGCTGGTATCAGGAAGAAGGCAAGCCCGCTGTCAGTCTGCATGAGGGCAGCGTCGTAATGGTTCCTGCCAATGTCAAGCACTGGCACGGTGCGAAAAAGGATAGCTGGTTCAGCCATATCGCCGTGGAGATTCCTGGTGAACATTGCAGGAATGAGTGGTGTGAGCCGGTATCCAATGAAGAATACACAAAACTGTAAAGGAGGAATGGAACATGGCAATCAAACAGACGGCGGGCAGAGATGCCTTGGGCGAATTTGCCCCAAAATTTGCGGAACTGAACGATGATGTGCTCTTTGGCGAGGTCTGGAGTCGAGAGGAGCAGCTCAGTCTCCGCGACCGCTCCCTTGTGACTATCGTTGCGTTGATGGCCCAGGGGCTTACTGATGAAAGCTTCCGCTATCACTTAATGACAGCAAAGAAGAACGGCATTACAAAGGATGAAATCGCGGAGATCGTGACCCATGCAGCCTTCTACTGCGGTTGGCCCAAGGCGTGGGCGGTTTTCCGCATGGCAAAGGAAATCTGGAGCGAGGAGGAGAAACAATGATTTTGAATGAAACTTACCTTTTGGCAAACGGCGTTCAGATTCCCAAGCTGGGACTGGGCACCTGGTTTATTGACGATGCTAAGGCAGCGGAAGCCGTTCGTGCGGCGGTCAAGCTGGGCTATCGCCTGATCGACACCGCACAGGCTTATGGAAATGAGCGCGGTGTCGGTGAGGGCGTGCGCACCTGCGGCGTTCACCGGGAAGCGCTGTTCGTTGCTAGCAAGGTCGCAGCAGAGTTGAAAACCTACGAAGATGCGGCAAAGTCCATTGATGAAACGCTGAAAAAGATGGGGCTTGACTACCTTGATCAGATGATTATTCATTCTCCACAGCCGTGGAACGAGTTTCGTTTGGAAAAGCGATATTATGAAGAAAACAAAGAGGTCTGGCGTGCGCTGGAAGATGCACAGGCAGCCGGCAAGGTTAAGGTCATCGGTGTGTCCAATTTTTTGAAAGATGATCTTGAAAACCTGCTCAGTTCTTGCCGCGTAAAGCCCATGGTCAATCAGATCCTCCTGCACATTAGCAACACCGATTTGGCATTGGTGAACTTTTGCAAAACCCAGGGCATTCAGGTGGAGGCATACTCCCCCATTGCTCACGGCGAGGCACTGAAAAATCCGGCGATTGTGGAGATGGCAAAGAAGTATGGCGTATCTGCCGCTCAGCTCTGTATCCGCTATGTTCTTCAGCTTGGAGCTGTTGCACTTCCCAAGACAGCAAATCCCACCCATATGGCAAACAATGCGGACGTGAATTTTACAATCTCCGAGGAAGATATGGAGGCTCTCGAAAATATGGAACACATCGCTGACTACGGTGAATTTAACGTATTTCCCGTGTTCAGTGGAAAGCCTAAGGCATGAGGAAGGAAACATGAAATGAAAACTTTGATTTTGTATTACTCCTACGGTGGCAACACAAAGCGCATTGCCGAGATGATCCATAAGGAAATCGGCGGGGATATTGTCCGCATTGATACGGTTGTTCCCTATGATGGCGATTATGATACAGTTGTCAATCAGGGACAGCGTGAGAATGCCAAGGGCTATTGCCCGGAACTGAAACCGCTGCACATTGATTGGAAGGCTTATAACATCATTATTCTGGGTTCTCCTGTCTGGTGGTACACCTTTGCACCCGCCATGCACAGTTTTCTGAAGCAGACTGACCTGACCGGAAAGATCGTTTATCCGTTTGCCACCAACGGCGGCTGGCTAGGACATACGCTGAAGGATTTTGAAAAAGCCTGCAAGGGCGCAATTGTGAAACCAGGTCTTAGTGTGCGTTTCGATGAATCCACGCTCCGTACTCCGGAGAAAGAAATTCGGACATGGATTAAAACAATTCATGAATAATCTATCTGCGACTTTCAGCATCCATCGCAGAAATAGTAAGGGCTTGGGATTATCCATAAAATGACGTTGTGGCACTGCCCCGAGAGGATCGCATTGCGTTGTTTCGGAGAACCACCTACGTCCAGCCACTGCATTTTCTCAAAGAGATCAACGGTACGACATACAAAGTAAGAGCATTCTTTGTTGATGAGGCAAAGGAGAGCATCGTCGAAAAAGTGCAGCGTATCCAAATTGTGGACATTCATTACAGCGGCATTGGGATTCTCGACGAACTGACACCGGAAGAAATGGAAGAATTGTTTCAGAGATCTATTGCGGAGCGTAAGAAAACAAAAGCGGCGTAACCGTAAAGGCTACACCGTTTCGAAAAAAATGTTGAATCGAGTTACAAAAGCAGCCTTGGGCATCTTCCTTATGGGGGTGCCTTAATGGCTGCTCTTTTATTTTGTTTATCTAATTAGACAAGTTTCTTTCTAAGGTAAGAGGAGAAGTAATCGACTAAGATAATCATGATGATACATAACCATAAAGCACCACCGAATTGAGGCCAGTGGCCGTTTTGTGAAAAGTTAGAAATCCAATAACCCAATCCGGCTTCTTCACCACAAACCATACCTAACATAGCGGCTGTTCTAAGGTTCAAATCAAATCTATACAAGATGACGGAGAGGAAGTTAGGTGCTACATTTGGAATGATTCCAACTTTTAACTTAGCTGTGAAAGTTCCACCACATGCATCCAATGCTTCCAAAGGTTGGGTCTCAAGTTCATCCAATTGTTCAGAATATAGTTTTCCAATCATTCCAATCGAGTGGAATGAGAAGACCATAATTCCTGAGAAGGAGCTGAATCCTAATCCAGCAATCATGACATAACCCAAGATGATTTCAGGGATTGTTCTAATGCATATCAACAACACTTCTGAGATATGACACCATTTTCCAACCATCTTTCTAGAAGCTAAGAATCCAAATGGAAGAGACAAAATAGATCCAAATGTCGTACCTATCAAAGCAATGGAGAAAGTTTGCAAAGCTTCGTATATAGCACTGTTTTTAAATGTAAATGAACCGTATCCGAATATATATGAAAAGTCAGGAACAAAGATTCCGGTGAATATCTCTGATAGTCTGGCAGGGTTAGCGTGGCTAGTGTTTGATCCAAATTGAGTTGAAATAATACAATAGATCATCAAGGCTAAGAAGACCAAAGCAGTGATTGTGTTAGGAATCCACATCTTAGGTCTAAAGACATAGGCCTGTTTAGCTGAATCGTATTGGAAGTTCTTTCTATGCTCTAATCTATAGTACCAGTTATAGATTGAAAACTTCTTTGGCTCAGATTGCTTTTTATTTTCTTTCTTTTCCATAATTACTGAACCTTTCTTCTAACGTAGCTAGAAACTAATTGAAGTACCAAGGTGACTACAAAGATTGGAATTACTATCGCACCGACTTCGTCCCAATACATTAAGTCAGATGCATCGGACAGCAACTTTCCTATACCACCAGCACCGACATAACCTAAGATGATAGAACCTCTGATCGATATTTCGAAGGTGTATAGACAGTTCGACAAGAAGTTTGGCAAGATCTGAGGCCAAAGTCCATTTGAGAAGGCTTGAATTTTGTTCGAGCCGACTGATAAGGCTGCTTCGTAAGGTGCCATATCTCTAGTATCACAGAACTCGTATTCCATCTTATACATGATTCCGGCAGTGAAGAATATCATTGAAATGATACCTGCAGTGTTGTTGTATCCGACAATTGCGACCATGATCATAGCTAGTGCAAATGTAGGAACAGTTCTAATGATATCCAAGATGAATCTGATAGGTGCATAAATCCAAGGTGTTTTTACAACATTCTTGGAGGATAGCATGAATAACGGAATGGATATTATGCATCCTATAACTGTTGCTACGAAGACCATTGCAATTGTGTTTCCTAATTCTGGAATTGCTGTAGTCCACATGTAATTGAAGTATTCTCCATATGTGGAGAATTTGTAGCAGGGCTGGAACATTTGTTTGATGATGTAGAACAAATTACCTAGATCTGGATTTGATGGAAATGTTATGAATAAAGAAATGCAAACTACGAATATGGCTACGAAAAGAAGAAACCAAATCAACCCTAAACTTCTTTTCTTTACGATAACTTTATCCGCAGAGCCATCTGCTGATAAGGAAACTACTTTCTTTGAAAAGAAAAGTTTATCTATGAAAGACCATTTTCCGTAAGGATCTGGCTCTTTTATTAAATGAAACCTCTTCTCCTTCTCTTGGATAGGAGCTGTATTAGTCATTATCTACACCTCCGAGGTTTTCACCTCTTTCCAAGGCTCTTCCATATATCTTTTGTAGGACTTCATCATTTATTTGATCTGGTGTTCCATCGAAGACTATTTCACCGGCTTTGATTCCGATGATTCTATTGGAATACTTCAAAGCCAAGTCGACGTGGTGCATGTTGGCTACGATTGTGATTCCTTTTTCTTTGTTGATCTTCTTGAAATCGTTCATGACTGAAATGGTAGTGATAGGATCGAGTGAGGCGACTGGTTCATCTGCCAAAATGAGAGATGGCTCTTGAGTTAAAGCTCTTGCTAGTGCAACACGTTGCTGTTGACCACCGGAAAGGTTATCAGCTCTGACATATGATTTACTTAAAATGCCTAAAGAATCGATAGATTGAAGAGCTAGCATCTTTTCTCTCTTGGTATAGATTCCCAAAATGGTTTCTATCCAGTTGTGGTATCCAATTCTTCCTGAGAGGACATTTTTATATACGGATGATCTCTTGACCAAGTTGAAAGACTGGAAGATCATTCCGATGTTTCTTCTCAACAATCTCAATTCTTTTCCTTTGACCTTTGATACATCCATCTTGACAGGAATCTTCTTGATGATGTATTTAGAAGGAGCGATTGCAGTCTTTACTCCGAGTATTTCTTTTCTAAGTTTAATAGCTTCTTCTTCGTTTTTGTTAGTTTCAGCTTCTTTGAGCTTTTTGCTCAATTCAGGAAGTCTCTTCTCATTTTCTTTATAAGCCTGTAGCTCTGCTTCGTAATTTGTGTTGAGCTCCTTTTTATCATCGTTGACATCCACTAAGATTTGTCCTTCCTGGATATCGTGCATTTTGTTTATAGTTCTAAGCAAAGTGGATTTTCCAGCACCGGACAATCCGATGATAGACACGAAGTCACCATCATTGATAGTCAGATTTATGTTTTTTAAAGCTACTAAACCATCGGGATAGACTTTCTTAACGTTTTTAAACTCGATCATATACTTTCCTTTCCAAAAGAAACCACCAAGCCATTTGGCCGGTGGTTAAGACTATTTGAATAGAACTAATTACTTGTTGTTTCTGTAAATAGTTCTTTCGTTTTCGTAGCTGGCATCGACTCCATCAACATATCCAGTGTGTGAGTAGATGTTGTAGATAATGTTAGCACCAGTTCCTTCAGTCTTGACATCACCTTGCTTGACGGCGGTCTTGAAGGCTAACTTGACGGCGTCTTTCTTTCCTTGCTCAAGTCCGGAACGGACAGAGATTGTATCGTTGAAGATAGGATCAGTCATAGCGACTGTGTAGGTGTTGGTGAAGACACTCTCGTCTCCATTGTATTTTCCACCAGTTTTGTTGTATCCGTTGGAATAACGAATATCCATGAATCCCCAAACTCCGGCAAAGCTAGAATTCTCGTTCATAACTTCGGCAAAAGCAGCATCGTAACCTGTGATTTCGACACCTTTGATTTCACCCTTAGAAGCATCAGGATCTCCAGAGACGATTGTGAGTCCGTGTTCTTTGATGTAATCGTTGTTGAGATATTGTGAATCGGGTCTGAACCAAAGCTTTCTATTAGCTTCATTCTTCATGTTGGAGAGGAAGAGCTTAGGATAGTTGTATCCAGCACCAGAACTATTGGATTGGATTCCGACTTGCTTTCCAATCAAATCATCGATGTACTTGATTTCAGTAGCAACACCATTTTCCTTGTGATTTCTGTTAGAAATAAGGATTGAGTTGTAGGAGTTAGCGACATTGACAGCATCTTGCTCAGCAAGATATTTATAATCATCGATCTCACCATTCATGGCTTGGACTTGTTTATGACGTCCTTCTTCGGTGTTGTTAGGATTCTTGTAATCAGTGGTTTGAACCTTGAATCCACTTCTTTGAGCTGTCAAAAGAAGATCGACACTTCCAGGGTGGTCAACAGTCATTTGAGCATATGAAGTTCCAGTAAGGAAACCTACATCAGCTTGTGAGTTCATTAAAGCAGTACCGGCTGCAGAATAGGTTGTAGACTTATTAATCTTGAAAAAATAAGGCAAATTGTTGTCTTTCATGATCTTATCGAGGACAGGCTCGAGTTTTTTAGCAGATTCACCGAGGGCGACAGGATCTCTTGAAGGAACGAAGACAACGTCAATCTGGTTAGGATCTTTTTTGCAACCGACAAGACTAAAAAGTACAGGCAATAAAGCGGCACACATCATCATCTTTCTCTTGGAAAATTTCATAATATCCTCCGATGGTTTGTTTTTTCCTTAGAAAGGAACTTTAGGTCTCTTTCCGGGGAAAATAATAAACATTGTTTTTAAATAATGTTTTGTAATCCGTTTTCAATACCCTTACTAAAAATTAATTTTGCATAGAAATATATCAAATATGATTATGTGTTATTTAAATAATTATATGCTTATGGATTAGTGTAATGTAGAGACAACCTAATTGTGAAGGAATAAATTTTATGATTTAATTATGGATTAAGAAAAAACAGTTTATTTTTTACAATGAAAAAGACAGCATTTGCTGTCTTTTGAATTCTTAAATTTCTTTTTTATTATGATTCTTTTTTAATAGAATTGGTCTACTTTTAAGGAAGTAATCATATGTTCCTTCGATTATCAAGGACATTATCATTATTAGAATGCCTAAGAACCATCAAGTAAATATTTTGTTAGTAAGCAATGGATTCATAATGTTCATGGTATCATTGATACCCATGCTGTTATTATAAATATTCCCAAAGACATACATATGGTCATTCCTATCCAAATACTTTGGGCAGGTTTTATTTCCTCTTTTTTGCTTAATCTAATTTCTCACCACAATTATTGCAGTATTTAGAGTCGGATGGAGTCATCTTTCCACAATGCGGACATTTGATTTCATAATCTAACTTGTTGCCGCAGTTATTGCAGAACTTAGAATCTTTTTTATTTAAATGTTTACATTGTTGGCATTCTATCGTTTCTTGTCCATCTGTGCCTTCTCTGATACCAGATGCTATATCTTTGTAATATTCTTTTGCTGTATCTACTGTTTCTTCTCTCATGTAATTCATATAATCTTTTTGAATTGGAGCACTGGTTCTAGCTGCGAATTTACTCATTGGTCTTATAAGTCCTAGAATCAAAAAGACTGCACCGACAAACATTACGGGTATCGCTACAAATCCAATCCACATAAAATTTTCGAAAGAACCTGTAGATATCATGACGATATTGAAGATTTCTAAACCTAATCCTATCAATTCAATTATTGCACCTATCACTATTAATATTATCGATGTCTTTTTATTTATTCCTTTTCTGATTTCATTGTTTTCATCTTTTCTCATATATCGTTATCCTCCTTTTTTTATAATTATAAATTAAAGAAATGGATTAGAAAAGTAATAATGATCTAATTATCAAAAGTTTGATATCAATTCTATTTTGAATAATATGCTCTAAATTTAATTTTTATTATTTAGTTGGAATTTAAGACTTTATTGTTTATAATCCATATATGAAAAAGAACAATATTGATGAATACTTCCATTGCAGTGAAACCAAAAGATATGATGAATATCATAGTTTTAAAGCTGAACAGTATTTTGGAAAAGAATTGAAGGATTCACCTAAAGAATTAAAAGATGTTCCTGAATCTTTTGAAGATAGCGATAAAAAATCAGGTGATAAAGAACTAGAAAATAAATCAGAAATCGATGAACAGGATTTAGCAAAAAGAGTCGAGAATGTCGAAGGAAATAATGTTGCAGTAGAATCTGCTACTCCGGTTGCTACTACTGTAGCATCAGTTGGAACTATTGCCGCTACAGCTGTCACAGCTGTTGTTGCTTTGACGGTGATGGATGTTCTACCTTCCAATAAAAACAAAGTTCCTTTTGAAGTGTCTAAGGACACTATCAAAGAAGTGTTGAGCCCAAACAAAATCAATTTGGATTTCGATATAGATAATTATTCAAGTGATACTGGATTTGAGATTTTTATAGAACAATTTGATAAAGATGGGAATTCATTAGGAAAAGATAAAGTAGATTCTAGTTTGAATGATAACAACTCTCATCTGTCATTGGTTTGTGATGCTTATTATGGACTTGCCAGTTATAAATTTAGTGTTCAAAGTCTTGATGGTAATGATATATATTTTCAAAGTGATTCCTTTGATTTTGATTGTGATCAATCATTCCAAGCTTCTTATACTAAAATAACTCTTAATGATTGTCATTTGACATATAATGAGGATGGCACATTCGATGTTGAAATAGAAACTGGTTTTGTTTGTGAATATGAAGATGTCTTCGAATATAAAGTTGATGTTTATTCAACAGATGGCGTCTTGTTAAAAGAATACATTGGAACTGATAGCATCATCGATGTCAAAGGATTGAAAGATATTTTTGGATTCTATATTCAATATCAAGATATAGGTCATTTTAAAAACGAAGATAAGATATTCAACAGCTTTGTAGCTGAAATGAATACGATAATTCATGCTCCAGTGTTTTTTTTGATGGAAAAGCCAGAATTTGATGGGTTAAATTTTATGGTTCCCTATATGTATGAAACGGCTTATGAAGGTAGAAAAGATAAGGTTACATTTGAGATAGATTCTGATAAAGGAAAATCTACTTTTGATTATGAGTTGTCTTCCCCTAACGGATATATCACTTTCGATGAACTTGAAGATGATATAGGAAAAGTCACCATCACCCCGATTCTTGAATTCTATGATTATCAGTCGGATGGCCGAAGCCATAAGCTGAAGATGTCGACTCATTCATATGATTTCAGTTATTCTTTCGAAATAACATCCGTTGATTGTGACTTCAGCGACGATAGCTTCGATACGATTCCGATCACCATGGAATTTAGTGGTGCAATTCCTAAAGACTATAAAATCAAAATAGATAATGGCGATACGAATATCCAGGATATAAACATAGTATCCGAAACATCATTCAATACATTGAATAAGACTGATGGTGGAACATTGAGTGTTAGTATCTTTGATAGGAATGGAAATCTTTATAGAAAGTTAGAAGACATAACAATTCTATCTCAAGGCAAAGCTTTGGATATCTATACAAGCCCCGTATATACTGCAGCAAATCCAGGCGATTCATTAGTCACCTATAACGATGATGGAACTATCAACCTATATAGACTGATAAACTTCCCAAACTTCCCAGACACTGATTTATCTTATTTCTGCGATGCTTCTATCTATACGAAATCAGATGTGTCCACTTCGACTATTCACTGTATTACTCAAGATAAAGTTGCTGCTATATGTGATTTAGAAAAAAAGCCATACTACTTCTTGTATTACAGTTTGATGAAACAAGGCATAGTAACTTATAGAATGGAACAGACTATGCCTTCTGGTGGAATAGAATTCTATGACATCTTGTCTGCAAAAGGTACTTATGATTCATCTTCTGACAAGACTGAGATTGTTATATCTTCTTCGATGGGTGCATATATTGAAAACAAAGTCATCTATCAATCTCAGGAGTATAGCCAAACTGATTATGAGATGATGCAAGGTGTGAATTTGACAGTGACGGTCGATGGAAATGCTATAGGAAATCAATTGACTTGTGGCTACAGTCAGTATTCCGAAACTTATGATGAAATCTCATCTATTTATTCGATAAAAGGAAATAGATTTATGGATACGACTCTGACTATAGAACAGTCTTAAAAGGAGGAACAAACTATGGAAACAAAAAAGAGTAATAAAAGAAAATGGATTTCTATTATAGGAATCACATTAGGAGTGTTGGTTTTGTTGGCTTTTGCAATCTGTGTCTCACTGGAAATGATATTGCCAGAGACAAATGGGTTTGTGACTTGGGCTAAAGAAAACATTTGGGACATCACAACCTTCCCCAGCATGATGCAAGCTCATTATAAGACATTGATACATTGCATAATCTTGATAGTAGTTGTTTTGATCGTGTCTAGATTGTTGCGATTGATGTTTAAAAAGATTATGCAGAAATCTAATAGAGCAAAGACAGTCATCACTCTATTGGATGGAATCATCAAATATGGTGCAGCCATAATCTTGATATTCTTAGTCTTGGATGCCTTCGGATTCAATTCAAAAGCAATTTGGGAATCAGTCGGAATCATAACTCTTATCGTAGGTTTAGGTGCTCAGTCTTTGATAGCCGATATTATCGCTGGTGTGTTCATAATTTTTGAAAATGAATACAATGTCGGTGAAATAGTAACTATTGATGACTTTAGAGGAACTGTCACTGAAATTGGAATCAGAGCTACAAAGATTACTGACTGTGCTGGAAACATAAAGATAATAAATAATTCAGATATAAAGAATGTCGTAAATTTATCAAGAGAGTTGTCTTTGGCAGTAGTGGATTGTGAATTCTCTTATCATGTACCTCTTGAAAAAGTTGAGAAGCTTCTAAAGGATAATCTTCCAAAGTTTAAAGAAAAGATTCCTGCAATTGTCGAAGGCCCATTTTATAAGGGTGTATCTGCTTATGAAGATAGCAATATAGCTGTAAAACTTGTAGCAAAATGTCAGGAAGAAGATCGTTATCAAGTCCAAAGGGACTTGATGAGAGAATATCGTCAATTGTTCCTTGAAAATGGATTTGATCTCGACTATGAACAAATCGTCATCAATCAACCTTCCACAAATTCATATTCTGTCGATGAAGATACAAAGAAAGAAGCAGAAGATTTTGTTAAAGAGCAAAAAGATGCTTCTCAAGGAATTGAAGAGCAACAAAAAGACTAAAAGATATCTAGTTTGTTTCCTTTAAGTAATTCTTTTGATAATAAAGGAGGTGATTTATCGTTTTATCATAGATGAGCAAATCATAATTACCATTGATTCTATTATAGAACCTAGTCACATCAATTGGATCGTCCCATGTTGACGAATTTGAAACTCATCTCATCTTGCTTCTTAGTAATTTATAGTTAGTTTTAATTGCTTGATATGGTGGCTTATTTGTTCTTGATTCTCCATGCTGTATATTTCATCATGCAATATTTGATCAGACTATTGAGGAAATAGAGAATTGTTGCCAGGAATGAGAAACTGATGACATAGATGATATAGTTTGCGAACCAACCGAATTTCAGCCATATTTGAGAATAGACAGGCATATTGGAAACGAAGAAGGGAGAAATGTAGAAACAGGAAGCGACATTTGGATCGAACAACGGAGTGTTCGTGACATCTTTGAACGGTTTTCCGTCTGTCGGTTTGTAGTTGATGCCTCCGGTGTAATGCAGTGTTACATTGATTAGTTGAGCGATGATGGTAAGACCGACGAATATTGCGACAGCGCCAAGAAAGTATTTATAATCTTTTTTGATGTTTTTTCCAATTTCTGCGTGGACGACAGATAGGATGGAGACCTGAAGAATCAGAACGTGCCAGAGGAAGGAACGGATCACATCGGAGATATTGCTCCATCTGCATAGCTGTCCTTGTCCGAACAATAACGGGAAGATGCCGGCAATCATGCAGTATATGCCTAGGTAATAGAATATCGGCATTCTTATCTTTTCGCTTTTGATAAAGGGAAGAATCAGGCATAGGTAGATGGGTATGCTGCAGAACTGGAAGGGAATGCTGGAGAAGTCATAGTACCCGAAGAAGAAGTAACGATTGATTTCATGATATATTTCCAGTCCTAGGAAGAGCAATCCATATATAAGGATAATGCCATTCAATAGTTTTTTGTTTTGTGTTTTGTTGATATATTTTGCGAGAAAAGCAATGGCTATCAAAGTCATTAAACCGACTAAAACACATAATATCGGAACAAGACTCCAAGGCTGGCAGGCAGGTCGCTCTTGTTCGAAATCGTTTAAAAATTTAATCATAATTTTACTAAATATTTATTTTATCATATAGACCTTTGCATTGCTATACAACATGTGATATCTGTGAGGTTTTACAATTCAAGATAGCTTTAGAGTGGTTGATGAATGAAGTGTGTGTGCTTCATTCATCAATTACTAACCCATTCATCAGTCCAACATTATTTGCCCATTTTTCTTTGTATTTTTCAACAAACTCTTTAACCAATTCAGAATTTGCTTTCGAATAATCTCGTAAGCTCCAACCGATTGCCTTATTTATAAAAATTTCATTACTACCAAAATTATTAACTAATATTGCTTCCAATAATTTTGTATTAGTTTTCTCTTTCCTACATAATTGATGGTCTATTGCTATTCTCCTTACCCAGAAATCATCATCTTTTGACCATTCTAGTATTAGATCATTTAATCTTTCGTCTTTAAAAGCAAACTTATTTTGATAAGTATTAAAAGGTGAAAAAAATATTCTATATGTAGAAATTTATTTTCCCCATTCAGCCATAGCATAACCACGTGGATATAATCTAGTACCACGAAACTCTATAGCTCCTTCTTTATATTGCCCATTATAACCATCTTTTCTTAAACTAAATAAATATTCTTTATTTACTTCTCCTCCAGTTGCCCATAAGTAATAAGAATTATCATCTAGTGCAAGGTAATTCTGTAAACCATTATTATTGTAGCAACTATTTAATTTAAAAATCCCAACATCAGATTTAACTGTCATTTTTAAGTCTTTATAAGAAGTATTGTTATACGTCCATTTGTAAGTAAAAGCACAAATAAGTTCCCATTTATCATTTATTTTAATATCAAAATTATTATTAATAGATGTTTTCTTTTTATAGCAAAATTCATATGTATTATCTTTATTCATTGTTAATCTTATTATGTCATTTGCATCATCTTTTGCTGCGCTAAACTGATAATCATTAAGCATATATTCCTTCACTTTATTTGAAGGAGAACAACCAAAAAGGAATAAAGAAATTATTAATCCTGAACTTAAAAAATTTATTTTTCTCATACTTTAGTTTAACAATAAATTGATAACGGGTCAATGATTAAAAATAGCTCTTTAATTTACAAATTTTTCAATACAAGTTGTATTGATAGAGTTGTAAAGATTGGTTCAAAATATTCAGTTAAACTATCGTTAGAATTTGTTGATATATTCATAAGGAACCCTTTCTTTTCTCAGCAAATTTAATTATAGGTTTCGTTTATTTTTTAATCGACCTGCAAATATGATGGGTGGGGTCCCTTATATCACTGATTGAATTATTGTTATTTTAAACAACATCCTTTTTTTAGTCATAATAATTTAGATTAGAAATAATATGCTACAGATGCCTTGGCAAGTAAGACAAAAGTGTGAACTGCTCCAATATTAAGCTTTTTGAAAAACAGTTAGATGAGATCTATCATGCGGCAGTACTTCAACTTTTAGTACTTTATAAAGAAGAGCTTGTTGACTATTTCAATATAATGATTCCAAAAGCTATAGACGGCAAGCGCAAGTCGAATAAAGTTATAAAATTGTTAGCCAATATGGACACGTTTGCTCAAAGTGATTATGAGTATGATTCTCTCCACATCCTTATAAAGAAGATAGTTGTTTTCCCTGAAAAAGCACTTGAATTCACTATGCTTGATGAGAGCATCATTAAGATAACAATACCAAGATACAGACTCGTTGACCATTACGGACGAAAGAAAACCTCAGGCAGCTAACACCTGAGGTTCTTTTTTACTATTTCTTTATTTCCCAATGTCCACCTTTATCAGGTCCCACTCTTACTATTTTTTCACTAGACTCAATAACCCTTGCAACTGTTCTTCTAGTTTTTCCAATGATTTTGGAAAGTTCAGTGGTAGAAATGTTTGGATTTTTTCTGATGGCAGAAATTATTTTTTCTTCATCTGTCATGCTTTTTTCTGTGACATTTTCTGTGACATTTTCTGTGACATCTGGTTTTAAATAGCTATTCAAATCATAACTAAATGGAATTGTCACTCTTAGGAAATTATCCAAGAAAGTAAATGCTTCCTTTCCATATCTATCTACAATCATAGAAACACCATGACCTGTTTGTTCTATAAGGCCAAGTTTAATAAATATCTTAGCCAAGGATTTATTTACTGGTTTACTGATTCCACCAAAGAAATCGTCCTTGGTCATATTTGATGGCAATCCGCCTGTAGATATGATTTCAAGCCTATTGTTGAAGATATAAATTGCAGGAGGCGTTCCATCCACCCAATCGTTGTGAAGGCAGGCATTGTACCAAGCTTCTCTAAATGCACCTTTATCAAAAAGAGGTACATCTTCTCTATATCCGTTCTCATGGAAGACAGTCTTTGTTTGATTCACAACCTCCGCACAGAAATTTTGAGCATTTTTCATGGCAGCAATCAAACATTGGTAGCCATATTCGTTTCTAAGCAATATCTTGGTTCCTTTGTCATTACCTTCAAATCTTACAACTTTAATTGAAAATCTATTCTCATCAGCCAAAAGCTCAGCTTGGATGTTGTAATTTCCATCCTCGTCTAGTAATTCTTCATTCTTTAAAAAAGTCGAATCATTGATGGTCAACCCTTCCTGAGTATATAGGAATTTGATCATCTTGAATGTCAGATCTTTTTTATTTGCTGGAAGATTTGTTATTTTCAAGTCAGCTTTGAAGGACGCTATCATTCTTTTTTGTATTTGCTCGGGTGTCATCCCTCTACTTGATGTTCCTATTCTTTCAAAACAACCGGCACTGCTCATACCATATTTTTTGATGTAATAAAGCTTGCTACCTTTCCTGATATCAACTCTAACTATTTGTTTTCCGTCAATAATAGGGGTCTCAATTGAAACAAGACCTCTAGAGCTAGGTTCTATCTGATCAGCAATTATGTTTGAGATGTCCAACGAAGTTTTATCGATATCAGCAATGCCTACAACAGTGCCGTCATCTTTTATTCCGACATATACCGATCCATCGCACGTGTTCAAAAAAGCGACAATCTCGTTGATTATCGTCCCACTCGTCGGCTTTTCCTTGAATTCTGTGTGCTGGTCTTCTTTTAAAACCATTGGTCATCACCTAATCTTTCCCTTTAAATTTTACCATGGAAAGCCATCAAAATCTAGAATTCATCGTATATTCAACATAGAAAAAATACAAGACGTCACTGCCGATGGCCGAAAAATAAGGGTTAAAGTATATTCGTGCTTTTGATAAATTACCTGCTTTTAAAACAGACAAAGAAAAAAGGGCTACTTCACCCAAAATTAAGCAATTTATGCCTAAAATAAGCGAAATAGCCCTATAAAATGAAAAAAGGACTGATTTTTTGGCATCAATCCAATTGTTTCAATATGTCTAGAAACACAACAATTAATACAATTTCGTACCCTTTTGGTGTTTTCGCACCCCTAAAACCCCAAAAAAAGCCATCCAACTGTCGGATGGTCATTTCTGCAGTACTACCCACCTGTTCCTATCCACAATGAAAAATGGTTCGGCACAATCTGCGTCAGGCCATGATTTCTGCTGCCTACATATTACGCTTTTAATAAATTGCACACCCTTACAACGACGGCTTTATGTTACTCTCTCTTTTCTAATATCATCAACGATTTCTGAATCAAACATCTCTTTAGCAAATGCTTTGGCACTTCCGTTTTTACCTGTGTGATAAATATTAATTGCTAAAGTCATAAAATACCTTGTTAACTAAAGATTTTCGTACTCTTTATCACTTACTTTTTCCAGCCATTCATTAGATGTGTTTTCGCCTGGTACTGCAATAGCTAAATGAGAGAACCAACTATCTTTAGTCGCCCCATGCCAATGTTTAATATTAGGAGCAACATAAACAACATCACCTGGCATAAGTTTTCTAGCTTCTTTACCTTCTTCTTGATACCACCCTTCACCATCAGTGCAAAGTAAGATTTGGCCTCCACCCTTAGTTGATTTATGAATATGCCAATTATTTCTACAACCAGGTTCAAACGTGACATTAGCAATAAAAACACCTTCTTTATTTAATGGATTAAGATAAGATTGGCCAACAAAATATTTAGCATATGTATCGTTAGGTTCATCTAATCCAAACATCGGTTCTTTAGTTATCTTTTCATCTTGATAAACTTCTCTTACCATCGGAAATACAGCCCAAGCATTAGGCCAACCAATATAAAAGGCAATATGGGTAATAACCTCAACCATTTCAATTTTAGTAACACCATGTTGTTTAGCCTTAGTTAAATGATATTTTAATGAATTATCTGTAATTCCTTTACTAACTAAAACAACAACAGTGATGATACATCTATCTCTAACCGATAATTTATCAGTTCTTGACCAAACTTCACAAAAACAATATATCATCGTTAAGTTCGGCAAATTTAGGTGCTAAGTCATCTAGACTATTTCTACCTACTATTTGTTTCATCTTGTCACCTCCTAAAAGTTAATATTTAAACTATCAATCCTATTATGTGCATTTTCTTAACTGATTTCGCTTTTTCCAAATCTTCTTCCTTATATCCAAGTCACTTCATCAGATAGATATCTCAAATCTTCAACGCTGAAATTAGATGAAGAAGCTGTAGCGAATGAAATGATTGTCTTACCTGTAAAGTCATTTGATAAAGCAAAATCATTTATTACCCAGCTTAGTTCTCCCCATCAAACAGGTGCGCCTAAGAATATATATTCTGATTCTTCAACCTCATCAAAATTCACATTATTAAGCTCAGTTAAATGATCGGGATTTTTCTTTCTTGAGATTCCCTGTCATTAAGGTGATGGTTCGTCTATATCTGCAAAACCTGCCTTAACCTAAAATCGTAATTATATGAGCGATCAACACACGGAATTTGGATCCTTTAAAAGTTAAATGCCAAATAGCCATCCCATGATCTCGGGGTCGCTAGCGAAAAGCTTTCCTCCACCGCCATGCTCATTGCTCATCCCTTGGGAAGCGAAGTAGTCATGTTTTTTGACATCAAGGACGACAAGGGATGAGATTTCTTCCTCGGTCAAACCTTCAGCACGATAGAGCTCAACGATGTCATTATAGGTTTCGATGGTGGACTTTGAACCATAGTATTCGTCATTCTCGCCGATCACCAGATAGACGAGGGTCTTCGATTCCACCAGCGCTTTTAAATCACCATCCCACCTAGAGCTGCAATGCAGGTACCTAGTAAATAGTGTCGGTTCGATACTCATGGCCGTGGACATCGTCTCCCCTCCGCCTGAGTATCCATTAGCGAAAACCCTTTTCTCATCGATATTGAGGTTATCGAGAAACCAGTGTACAAGCTCGATTGTCTGTCTTGCACTGGTCTCGCCCCAATCGTTGAGCTGAGGAGCGACGATGATTATGTCATCAATATAATTCATTGCCTCGAAGGCAAAATTCTCAGTCGCAAGGTTGGCACCGACACCAAAGCGATAGAGCCCTTGATAACCCGGCAAGGTAAAATAGAGGGCGTAGGCACTGCTTCCATCGTAATCGTCAGGCACATAGACGTTATAGTGGATTTCCTCTAGCTTTTCCGAAAGGAGGACGTTGTCCATCGAGAAACTACGGTAATACTGTTCAGTGAAAACAGGCATGTCTTTTTCTTCGTTATTTGAACTTGAACTATCCTCTACCATAGAAGAGGCATTGCCTACAATACTATCTACACTTGAACAGGAGCAAAGACCCAGTACGGCAATAGCAATCGGAAGATAAAATTTTTTCATTCTCATTTGAAAGTGAAGCCAAGCGAATCGACCCATTCAATCACGTCATCGCTGGAAACGTTAGAGCGGAATCTTTGCGGCTCTAACCAAGTGACGTTTTCATCATCTTCGGTCAACGGGGTAAGGTTTCCAAGCGTGTATCCGGAACTTGCAGAAGTCCCAAATGGTATGATGGTTTTGTTTGAAAAGTCATTGCTTGCAACAAAGTCTTCGATAACCCAACTGAGTTCCTGCCACCAAACCGGTGCGCCAATGAAAACGTAATCGGCATTGGCAAATTCCTCGAAATCTACATTCACAAGCTCTATATTCACATCCTCGCCAGCAAGAATCCTATTATGTTCCTCGACGACTCTGCTGCTTTGATTCCCATAATTAAGATCAGCACTTGTATAGGGAACGACACACTCAAGTTTATAGATTGCAGAATCGATATGACCGGCTATGGTTTGCGCTACACTTTCGGTGTTCCCCGTTGCAGAGAAATAAACGACGATTGCGTTTCCTGCCTCTTCTTCGCCTCTGTCGGTATTCGAAGAATCGCCATTGTTTCCTGTATTTGGATTTCCGCTATCAGTTTGATTTCCGTAATCGCCTCTGTTTGTAATAGACGAGTCATTAGTCGAGCAGCCGACCAGGGAAATGGCCCCAATCAAAGCCACTATAGTTAAAAACGCTCTTTTCATTGTTTTACTCCTCCTAATGCTGCTTTCTTCTTTCGACAATCAGTTGTCCGAACCACTCGATCATGGCAGGATCCTGATGGCTGAAGAAAGACGATGTCTTCGTGTCCAAAGTCTCGATGAGTTTCATGTCATCGTCGTCGAGTTTAAAGGAATAGATGTCGAAATTTTCACTAATTCTTTCCTCATGGGTCGATTTCGCCAATGAGACGATTCCTCTCTGGTAGAGCCAGCGGAGGATGACCTGAGCTATGCTGCGATGGTGTTTGCTTGCGATAGACATCAATGTTTCGTTATGGAACATGTTGTTCCTGCCTTCTGCGAAGGGAGCCCAGGCTTCTAAAACAACGCCATATTTATCCGCCCACTTCTTCGCTTCTATTTGCTGATTGAAGACGTTCACCTCGATTTGGTTGACCATCGGCTTGACGTCTGCGAACATGCAGATGTCGACGAGCCTATCAGGATAGAAATTCGAAACACCGATGGCTCTGACCTTGCCTTCTTTATAAAGCTTTTCCAAATCGCGGTAGGCACCATAATAGTCCCCAACCGGTTGATGTAAAAGAATCAGGTCTAGATAATCCGTTTTGAGTTTTCTTAATGACTCGATGACAGAATCGTAGGTTTTTCCTTCCCCATAATGGTCGATCCACACCTTGGTGGTCAAGAAGATTTCCTTTCTTGGCACATCGGTTTCGGCCAATGCTTCCCCGACTTGCTCCTCGTTGAAATAAGATTGGGCCGTGTCGATATGTCTATATCCGGCTTTTAGGGCTGCTAAGACGCTCTTTTTGCAATCTGCCTTCCTTACTTGAAAAACCCCAAACCCATTAGCAGGGATTTCTACCCCGTTGTAAAGTTTTAAAGTTTCCATAATTATTTATCCTCCATTTCGCTTATAAAATTAATGTGTTCTTTTACGCTTTTGTTAAACAATCCCTCCACGAGATTAATATCAGGATTCACTTCCAATATGTCTTTCTTACTATTGACCATGTACTGAGGGTCATTTGTGTAACTATTAGCAAATAAAACTACCTTGCCTTTATATCCTTTTAACCCTTCAACAAAAGTTAAAACAGGCATTGGAACTGTATACCACCAAATCGGAGCAAACAGCAAGATGGTGTCATAGCTGCCAAAATCAATGTCTAGATTTTTAATTTCAGGATGAATATGTTTGCTAACTTCATCCTTGGCTTCTACGTATGCACATTCATTATAGTCCTTACTATAAGGTATTGCTCTTTCAATTCGAACTACATCAAAGTTGAATTTCTTGTTTACTTCTTCCACTATTTTTTTTGTGTTGTTTGACCAGCTAAAATATGCGATAAATGCTTTCATTTCTCTCTACCTCCGATTAAATTTTAAAATATAATTATCGGAAACGTTTATATCGATTGGTTAATGCAGTATAATTATTTCGAATAGTAGGTGATTATATGGTAGATTCATATCTTCTTGAATATTTCAATGCCGTGGTTGAGGAAGGAACAACCCTTAAAGCTAGCGAAAAGCTAAATGTTTCTCAGCCTTCCGTTACCAAAGCCATACAAAAGCTCGAATACGAATTGGGAATAAATCTTTTCGATAGAAGTCCAAACAAAATAGTTCTAAACGAAAATGGGCGAGTTATTTCTGAATATATAAAAGATGCTATCTTGATCGATAAACGAATAAGGGAAAAGGCCAAGGAACTTAAACAAAAGTCTTTGACCATCCATATTGAAATGACTGCACCTGGTCCAACATTCAAATACCCTAATTTCTTCTATTTTGATAAAGACAGCAATCCTCAAACGCTGGAAATCAAAGATGAAAGAAAATGCATTAACGATGTCCTTTCAGGCTTTGCCGATGTTGCTTTCATCAATTCAAAAATCCAAATAGAAGGCATTTATTGCGAAAAAATATTAGATGAAAAATTATATGTCTATCTCCCTAAAAAACATTTTCTTGCAATGAAAACGGAGGGAGTAACTTTTGAAGAGTTAGATGGACAATCCTTCTTAATAGCCAAAGACTTAGGCCCTTGGGACAGAATAGTCGAAACCCATCTAAAAAAATCAAAATTCTTTAGACAAGAGCAAGAAAACCTCTCTGAAATCGTTAGTGCTTCATCTATACCGGGCTTTGTTACGAACATATCGCTTAAGTTTAGGGATGACCCAATCAGAATAGCGATACCAATTATGAGCGAAGATGCAACGATACCTTTCTACGCTATTTGCAAAAAAGATAAATTGCATATCCTAAGAAAAATCCAAAAATAAAATAAGTCAAGGAACCACTCCTCAGCCTTTATCGTTGTTTCAAATTCACTATTGAAATTGAGTGTTATTGATTTATCTTTATGTACTATGGCTTTTTCTAGATTGAAGTTGAATATCGTTTCATCAAAATCAGTAATAATTTCGCTTTTTTAAGATTTTCAATGAACGCTACACTTCTCACCATATGGAGATTTGGAGGCCATTTTGATGGGAGGGTATAAATTATAAAAACTTGGTTTGCTCAGGTGACCTGGCAAATGGTGTCTTGTGATATAAATACCCTTGGTCAGCAATGATCTAACAATTAGGCAATTTGGTGAGTCAACAAGATGCTAAGAACTGTGGTGGTTCCGTCTTGTTGACCCACCGAATTCCGAACCACCACATATGAAAACCGATAGCAACAACGAAAGCTTTTCAAAAGCGGATTTTTTGAATCTGGAGTCCTTTTACGATCAAAATAAGCCACTTAAATTATTTTGTCCCTTAGGGCCGAGAGACTCATTAATCTACTTCATGATATTTTCACTAGTACTTGGGCGTGGCTGATTTGACCCATGGGTTGGACCGAAGTAGCGAAAACTGCTCGTCCGTGAAGCGTATGCCGGCCATAAGAAAACCTCCGATGAAAGTGTAATCGGAGGAAATCTTTTTGTTAGGCTTTTTTTCTAGATTGTCCGAATTACGGGATCCAGTTTATATAGGCCTCTTAACTTTTTTGTTTTGCTTTGAGAAATTGATTAATCTTTTGGGACGTATGTATGTTCGTAAGTATAGTCGGTAAAGTTTCCAAATCCCCAATCGCCATAAGATAGATTGAATGATCTATTTTCGGTATTAATTGCTCTAATATCTTTCATATCTTGTTCGTTTAAAGCAAAGTCAAATATAGAAATATTTTCTAAAATATGCTCTGGATTAGTGGAGCCAGGAATTGGACAAAGTCCTTCTTGCATGTGCCAGCGAAGAATGATTTGATAGACTGTTTTCTCATGCTCGTTGGCAATTCTATTTAAAATATCATTAGAGACATCGCCACGATTATGGTTTAAAGGATACCAACATTCTACTTGAATATTATAACTATCATATAATTCTCTTGCGGATATTCTTTGCGCTAATGGATGACACTCGATTTGTGCCATTTGTGGTTTGATCTCAGCATTTTCCATAATGAAATTTAATGCTTCCATACGATTATCGAAATTGCTTATACCAAGCGCTCTGATTTTGCCAACTTTATATGCATCTTCCATTGCTCTCCAAGTAGTAAGAATATTATCTAATGTACCAGTTGGATGATGAATATATAAAAGGTCAATATAGTCTGTTTGATATCTTGAAAGAATCCCGTTAATGGCATTAGTTGCTTCGTTTGCGCTTGACATACCGCCTGGAAGTTTGCTTGTGACCCAGATTTCTTCACGTGGAATGCCACTATCTTTAATACCCCAACCAACACCCCGGCCATTGTAATATAGCATCGCTCCATCAAGATGACGATAACCATATCTTAACGCCTTATCAGTCATCATATTAACGGTTTCATTAAGTTGTTGTCTTTGGCTAGTGTTTTCCATACTTTGGACTTGTGTTCCTAAACCAAAACGCGGCATATATACCCCGTTATTTAGTCTCACCAAAGGTACTCCAGCAACAGAAGCGATATCTGATGCTGCTTGTGGACCACCATTATCAGCGCTTGTTCCAGGAGCGGGTTCAGTGATTTCGTGATCAATATTTTCTAATTCATATGAATCATCTTCGTCAGTCGGATTTGAAGGTGCACCTGTTTGATGGATACTATTTTCACTTTGGTGATTAGACGAATTGTTGCTACAAGCACTAATGGCGAAAACCATGCTTATAACGATTGTTAGCAACGTAAATAAATGTTTTTTCATCTGTTTCTCCTAATTCACACTTGTTACTTAGTTCTTTTGTGCATACAATAATATTGACTTAAATAGATTCAAACAACACATAAAGGAAAAATGTGAACTTATACACACGATTTAAGAAAGTGAGAATAAAGCTATGGAGAATATCGATCCAAGAGTTAAAAGAACAAAGAAAATGTTTAAAGATGCTCTAAAAGAATTAATGATGGTTCATGATGATTATATGGATATCACAGTGAAAGAATTATGCGAAAAAGCTGGATTAAATAGACGTACTTTCTATCTTCACTATGAAACAATTGATGACGTTTTAGTGGATATTCAAGAAGATTTCACTATTGAATTTTATGAGAAGACCAAACAATATGACCATATTAAAGACATTGAACCAGTAGTAAGAGCATTCTTTGATATGAGCGAAGAAAGTCCAATATATGGAAAGATGGTTTTATCCCCATCACAAGATTACTTAAGAGAAATTATTAGAAGCAAAGCTGTTGCCAAATTAGATGAAACAAATAATTTAAAAGGCATAAGAAATTTAGATATTATTACCCAAAACATGGTTGAACAATATTACCATATGACCGTCGTTTCAATTTATAGAGAATGGGTTAGGCAAAGAAGAATAATGAAAAAAGAAGACGCGATTAAATTAGCATCTTCATTAATTAAAAACGGATTATCATCAATATTAAGATAACTTTTAATCTTTTTGCTGATGCTTCGCTTTGCTTTAGCTCAAGTCCGCACTCTCGAAGTGTCGATATAGTTGCACTTTGAGTTATTTATCTATCGGTATGCTACGTGAACTTTAGGAGTGGATCATCAGACGTGCTCTTTATGCTTTCAAAAGAATCTCAAGATATCTCGAAACATCAAAAAGAGCCTAAATATAATAAAAACGAGATGGCTTTTGGTACCATCTCGTTATTTTTTTCTGAATGGTGGAGCTGACGAGAGTCGAACTCGCTACCCTCTGCGTGCAAAGCAGATGCTCTCCCAGTTGAGCTACAGCCCCATTTGTCGACGGCTATGTATTATATCAAATCTTTTTAAAAAGAAAAGAGTTATTTTTATAAAAGTGAAGAATATAGGTTTATGAGGTCTTCTCCTTCAAATTTGGAGCAGAGATTTAAGGCTTCTTTTAAATCCATCCACTTCAAAGAAGTGGATTCACCATCTGTTATCTTTTCTTTTTGTCCTTTGGTCGGATATGCTAAATAGGCAAATACTATAGTGTGTGCTTTATCTCCTTTAGGCCAGGAGAAGTTGAATCTTTCTATAAAGCCCAAGTTTTTAACGATATGTACATCTAAGCCTGTCTCTTCTTTAGCTTCTCTAAGAGCTGTTTGCTCAATTGTTTCGTCTAATTCCTGGCATCCACCAGGAAAAGCATGCATCCCATTGTCTGCTCTTGTCTCTACCAAGACTTTTCCATCTTCTCTTTGAATCAAGATCGAGGCACAGGTTATAAAAATCCTTTCGTGACCGACCTTGCTTCTTATAAATTTGATGTAATCCATATTTACATCCTCACTTTCATGAAGACATTCTTTAAGTTTTCATCACTTTTTATCTTATAAGGAACGTAGTCTTCAGTATATCCTTGCCAATATCCGTTTTTATCCTTAGATTCAAAAAGAACGGTTCTCTCCTGTCCTTTTATAGATTCCTTGTATTTCTCAGCTTCTTCGTTTGACAATGCTATTAATCTTTTTGCTCTATCATGAGCTATATTTCCATTTATTTGATTCTTCATCTTTCCTGCTGGTGTGAATGGACGAGGAGAATATGGAAAGACATGAATCTTCATAAATTCGACTTCTTTGCATATGTCATATGTGTTTTGGAAATCTTCCTCGGATTCACCAGGGAATCCCACGATTACATCAGTAGATAAGGCTAGGTTAGGGATTTTTTCCTTTAATCTTCTCACAGTGTTCATATATAACTTTGAATCGTATCTTCTTCTCATAGCTTTGAGGATTTGATCACTTCCGGATTGCAAAGGAAGATGGATATGTGGAACAATTGATTTGGAGTTTTTCATGAATTCCAGGAATTCATCACTTACTCTGGTCGGCTCTATGGAAGATATTCTAACTCTACAATCAGTTCCACAGATATCATCTATGTCTTTTAACAATTCGACAAAGTTATATGTCGGATTGTCGGGATCGACATAACAATCCGTGTCGATTCCAGTGATGACTATTTCATGGAAATTGTTCCTTACTAATGTTTGTACTTCCCTAAGTATGGATACTCTATTCCTGCATCTGGATTTTCCTCTCACGAAGGGAATGACGCAAAAAGTACAAAATCCATCGCATCCATCCTGAATTTTGACATAGGCCCTACTTTCGGTGTAGAAATTTTGAATTATCAAAGGCTCATAGAAGAAGGTCCTAGTATTCTTCGCTATTTGGAAATAGTGAAAGTCAGGATCAGATACAGCTTTTTCTATATTTGCTGGTATGTCTATTCTTCCTTCGGTTCCGACTACTATTTTTATTTGAGGAATTTCTTTGAACTTAGAATATGATAGTTGTGAGAAACAGCCCATTATGACCAGCGTTGCATTAGGATGATCTCTGACTATGTCATGGATTCTCGTAAGACATTTTCTTTCGGCTGTAGCTGTTACTGCACAAGTATTTAAAACATATATGGCTGGATTTTCTTCCGTGTGTATATAACCCATCCTTTCCAATGCTTCTCTCACAGCTTCAGTTTCATAGAAATTGACTTTGCATCCGAAAGTTATCGTTTTAAATGTCTTTTTGGTCATCTTTATCATCTTCTTCCTCTTTTTCTATTTCTTTCTTTATTTCCTTTTCAGCTTTTTCCAAGGCTTTGTTTTCTTTTCTTTGTGCCTTTATTTCTTCTTGTTTCAAGTAGCTATACAATTTAAAAGATATGAAACCCAAAGAAAATAATGAATCTATGAATTTTATTTTATCGAAAGAATAATAAGTCTCTACTAATTGCTTTATTTTATCAAGAAGATGCTTTCTATTTTGAATCTCTAAGAATTGGTCGAAATATGGGATTGCTCTTTCCAATGTTCCCTGATCAGTTACTATATAGATTGTGTCGACTTCTAAGTCGACAAAAGCCATAGAATCGCCCATTGGGCTTTTCATGACTGGAATCCAATTCGTAAACATCGAATCGAACAATCTATATCCATACTTTTCAAATGGGTTCTCGTAGAATGATGAAAATGTCTTTTGAGTTCTTAATGCTTTATAAGGAAGATCAGCTAAAGATTTTGTATCTATGACATAATGTTTGTTTATGGTCTTAGAAAAGAAAGGCAAAGCAATGTAATCATCGCCATTTTTCATATAAGTCAAATGTTTTAAGTAGGATGGCAATGTAGTCAATCCTGTCTTCTTAGCTAAAGAAGCTTTGTTTTCCAAGAATTTCTTGTTCATCAAACCTTTGATTATTATGTTTGCTTGAATTACTTCAAAATTAGTTCTAGCTTCTTGGTAGTGATGAGTTTCTTGAAATAGTGCTAAATAATTAGAATGAAGATCGAAGAATCTTTTAGCTCTGGTGTCTTCGATGTGCTTTGGAATGGCGTAAAACAAATAATTGAATAGATTGAACTTCATTAAAGAACACCCCTTATTTAGGTTTCTATTCTATCACGCTTATTTACAAGTTTCTCCTATTTTTTGTTTTTGAAATAACCCACCACTAATTTTTATAAGAAAGACAGGAGGTCAAATTGATGAAAAAGACTAAAGCTTTACTTAAGATGGAAGAACAAGCACAAGAAATATTGCTCGATAAAAAGAATTTGGGTTCATGTGCTCGTATCTCAGTAAGAAGGGATTATGGAAATCCCTCATTGCTATCTGTGTTTTTACTTTTGAACATAGCTGTATTGGAGCATAACCCATTTGCATATAAGGATTTGTCCAAAACTTTTTCTTTGATTGGAATGCAGAATATTTCTTTGTTTTTAACTAAGTTTGAAGAGACTAAGAGGATAGGTGCCTAACAATACTTTTACTTAGTATGTGGTCTATGTTGTAAAATAGAAATGTGAATCTATTATATTCATTTTCAGTTCATGACATTGTGGATTCTATACTCAGGCAAGGGAGTATAGATACTAGAATCTTCAATTCGGAAACTATGCAAGAAGGCACTAGAATGCATAAGAAGATTCAAGATTCTTCTGGAGGAAACTATATTCCAGAAGTTCCTTTGGAGACCACATTTGATAATGGTGATATCGTTCTTGATATTCAAGGCAGAGCTGACGGCATAATTCATAACATTGATGGTTCTTTAACAGTTGATGAAATAAAAACCACTGTCGAAGATTTGGAGAAGTTCAAGGACGAAAATATAGTTTGGCATCAAGGTCAGGCAAAAATGTATGCGTGGATGATTCTTAGAAACAGCAACGATCATACTAAATCGATAAAAGTTCGTGTCTCTTACTATAAGCAAGGCCATATCAAGGATAAACTTATAGTGGAAGAAGATTTTACATTTGATGAATTAGATAGGTTTGCCAACGATTTAATTCATGAATTTATAGCTAGACTCAAAGAAAAAGGTCAGCATAACTTGTCTAGAAACAAATCCATCGATTTCCTAGAGTTTCCATATAAAGAATATAGACCTGGTCAGCAAGACTTGATAGCTTTTTCTAATCGGATTCTTTTAGAAGAATCAAAAGGTTATGTCGAAGCACCTACAGGAATAGGAAAGACTGTCTGTGTTTTATATCCCTTCATAAAAAACTTTAAGGAAGGGAAGACTTCTAAAATATTCTATTTGACTTCTAAGAACTCCATAAAGAGACAAGCATTGAAGACTGTTGATGCTTTGGTAAAGGAAGGTGCTGATCTAAGATGTGTTGCCATTACTGCAAAAGAGACTATTTGCATGAATGATGAGGGTTTCAAAAAACACTGCAACCCTGATGAATGTCCTTTTGCCAAGGATTATTATACAAAGATATACAAAATCATAAGGCAAGCTTTGAGTGAGAAAAACATCTTTGATGAAGATGACATCAAAGAAATAGCTATGAAGAATACGATTTGTCCTTTCCAGTTGTCGTTGGATTTAGCCGTCAATTCCGACATTTGCATTTACGACTATAACTACGTCTTTGATCCTGTAGTTGGCAATCCAGAAATTATGGATTCGAATTTACCTTTACCTTATACTTTGTTAGTCGATGAAGCTCATAATCTTCCTTCTAGAGCTAGAGAAATGTATTCTGCTAGGTTGGATAGAGAATTCTTTATGAATGTTTATGCTGAATTGACTGGAAGAAAGACTTCAAAGTTAAAATCAGCCATAGTCGATATCATAAGTTGGTTTGATATGCGGAAATCTGATAAGGATATCGAGATATTGAACGAAGTTCCTGATGATTTCATCACTTTATTGAAAGGATTCCAGGAAGAGGGTTTGAATTTGGAAAAGAAGCCTGATGCCAAATATCCAGATAGCTATGTCTCATTGAAATCAGCTGTTAAAGGTTTTCTTAAATCACCTTTGAAAGGAAAGGAAAACTATTCTTACGACATAACCTATTACAATGGGAAAGCCGATGCTATTCATATATTCTGCTTGGATGCTTCGGAATATATCAGAGATATCAGCGATAGATTCAATGCCACTTTATTCTTCTCAGCTACTTTGTCTCCGGTAGATTATTACATCAGTCTGTTGGGTGGAACAAAAGATGACGAAGTGAACAAGTTACTAAATCTCCCATCTCCTTTTGAAAGAAGGAATAGATTGGTTATGGTAGATTCTATTCCATCTCTTCGCTATGCCGATAGGAACATCTCGCTTCCTAGAGTGCTGAATTCTATTTATCAGATGGTCAGAGAAAAGAACGGAAACTATTTCCTTTATTTTCCATCGTATGAATATATGCTGATGGCTTATGAGAGATTTGAAGGATTAGGTGAATTTGTTTGTATCAAGCAAGAACGAAACATGACGCCTAGTGAAAGAATTAGATTTTTAGATGAATTTGAGGAAGATCCCTTGAGAACTCATTTAGGATTCTTAGTCCTTGGTGGCGTATTTGGAGAAGGTATAGAATTAAAGCCCCATGCCTTGAATGGAGTTGTTATAGTATCTACTGGTATTCCTGGTATAGGATATGACAATGATAGATTGAAACAATATTATGCAGGTAAGGGATTGAACGGATTTGACTATGCCTATACCTATCCAGGATTCAACAAAGTAATACAAGCTGCAGGAAGAGTGATAAGGAATGTAGATGATAAGGGTGTTATACTCTTTATAGATAGGCGATTTGGTCATTCTAACTATAGAAAACTACTCGATGAAGTCTATCCTGATAGAATATATGTAAGTTCTCCACAAGAGGTTAGAGAAGAGACTATGAAGTTTTGGAAAGAGAGGAGCTGAATATGGATTACCCACAAGATCACATCAGAAATTTTGCTATCACTGCTCATATAGATCATGGAAAGACTACACTTTCAGATCGTATTTTGGAGATGACTGGAGCAGTTCAAGAAAGAGAATTGTCCACCCAAATGCTAGATGATCTTCCTTTGGAGCAAAGACGTGGAATCACAGTCAAGTTGAACGCAGTTAACTTGGATTACAAAGCTAAGAACGGGGAGCATTATTTGTTCAACCTCATCGATACTCCGGGACATGTCGATTTCACTTATGAAGTTTCACGCTCTCTTTCTTGTTGTGAAGGTGCAATTTTATTGGTTGACGCTACTCAAGGAGTTCAGGCTCAAACTTTGGCTAATGCCTATTTGGCATTGGATGATAATTTGAAGCTGCTTCCAGTTATCAACAAAGTAGATTTGGCAACTGCTGATCCTGAGATGTGCAAAGAGGATTTGATCGAGACTTTGAATATAGATCCTGATGATTGCATGATGGTTTCCGCTAAAACTGGTCTTGGTGTTGGAGACTTGTTAGAAGCCATAGTCCAGAGACTTCCTGCACCCAAAGGTGATAGAAATAAACCCTTGAAGGCAATGATATTCGATTCCAAATTTGATCCTTATCGTGGAGTTGTTATCCTTTTAAAGATTGAGGAAGGCACTGTTAAACTTGGCGATAGGGTTAAGATGATGTCAAATCCAGAAGAGACTTATGTTGTTCAAGAGCTAGGCTTTAGAACACCTAAGGAGCAAAAGAGGAATGTCCTTTCGGCAGGAGAGGTCGGATATCTTTGTGCTCAGATAAAGGATATTAAGAAAGTGAAAGTCGGTGATACTTTGACCAATGCTGATGTCCCTGCTAGTAAACCATTGGATGGATTTAGACCTATGATGCCTATGGTTTATTCCGGTTTGTATCCGACTGATAATAAAAACTTTGAAAAGTTGAGAGAAGCATTAGAAAAATTATCATTGAACGATGCGGCTCTCGTATTTGAACCTGAAACATCTGTGGCTTTGGGGAGTGGATTCCGTTGTGGCTTTTTAGGTCTCCTTCATATGTCTGTCGTTCAGGAAAGATTAGAAGAAGATTATGATCTGGATTTGATTTGCACTGCTCCTTCCGTCGTTTATGACATCACTTTGACTAATGGTAAACAAATGTTGATACAAAATCCATCCGACTTCCCATCTGATCCTTCTTTGATAAAGAAAGCTAGTGAGCCTTTTGTAAAAGCTGAAATCATGACTCCCCAAGACTATGTAGGACCTTTGATGCAGTTATGTGAATCTAGACGTGGAGAATATCAAGGAATGGATTATATCGACACTAAACGTGTATCGTTGAAATATATTCTTCCTTTGAGCGAAGTCATCTTTTCATTCTTCGATAGATTGAAATCATTATCTGCCGGTTATGCTTCTTTGGATTATCAGCCTATTGGATATAGAGATTCGAAATTAGCTAGAATGGATATTCTTCTCAACAATGAAAAAATAGATGCTTTGACGACGGTTGTGTTTAGGGATACAGCATATCCTAAGGCTAGAGCTATAGTCGACAAGTTGAAGGATGTCATTCCTCGTCAGCAATTTGAAATTCCAGTTCAAGCTGCTATAGATTCTAAAGTCATCGCCAGAAGCGACATCAAGGCTGTTAGAAAAGATGTTCTCGCAAAATGTTATGGTGGCGATATCTCAAGAAAGAAGAAGCTTTTGGAAAAGCAAAAAGAAGGAAAGAAGCGAATGAAGGAATTCGGTAAGGTTTATGTTCCTCAGGAAGCCTTTATCGCTGTTCTTTCAGTCGATCCTACTGATGTAAAGAAGTAATTTCTCGGTTTATCTATGTTGCACACACAAATTTAAAATTAGTAGTAAAATAGTAGTTAGTTGATGGAATTTAGAGGATTTGAACATGTATGAAGAATTGAAACGTGCCAGTATTTTTAGTGACAAAGAATATTTGTCCCTTGATGAGCTCAAGGCACGTTTTAATTTGCCTGATATTACTCCTACATGGGAGAAGGTTAAGGAATACCGCTCATTATTTAGATATGACTTAGCAATAAAAACTCCCGAGAAGAATCCTTACTATATAACATTGAATAGATTGGTGTTGAATAAAGTCTCTTCATTGGAAAGAAAGTTCTTTTTGATATGCGCTAAGTTTTCTGGGCTATCAAAGAAAGGCCAGAAGAAATTTAACAATGAATCATTAAAACTTGGATTGAGATGGATTAGCGATAATTATAGACTTGGACTTTCTAACATCGACATCTCTTCCATTGTTAATGGTCAGTATAATTCAGATGAACCTAAGCTAAAAATATTAAAGAATTATTTGAAGATGTCCGAAGGATTAAATAATATATGTTCCTTAGATTATTCTAATCTTTTGAATAATATAAACAATTATTTATTAGGAAATTTAGATCAGACTAGGCTTCAATATAGAAATATAGATGAGGCAGGCAATGATTTTCTTTCGAATAAAGATTTACTTCAAGGTGAATTGAATGATTTATTAATTTTTTTAAATGGTAATGAATCTATTTCATTTATCTTGAAGGTTATAGCTTTCTTATATCAGTATACTTACTTATGCCCATGCTCTTATTTCAATCAAGAGACTGGAAGTTTGTTGACCAAGTGTTATTTATCTTCAACTATATTTCCAAATTCCGGCCAATGGTTTCCAACGGAAAGCCTGTACTTTTCTTTTAGTGGAAATATGTTAGATAGAGCTAAGCTTTCATTGAAGACTGGTGATTTGACTTATTTTGTCATCTCTAGCCTAGATTTGCTTGATATGAATCTAAACAATATTGAAAGAAGCTTGAATGATATTGAAGAAAATGATGTCTCAGATAAAATTGCTGAAGAAGAAAATTTGAAGAATGTCAATTCTTCTAGTTTCTTGATTAAGGAAGGCTCGATCGGATATAAGAAATATGATTCCATGGCTCCTAAAGCTGAGAATTTCAATGATGATGAAGTTTATCACATGGGTGAAAATAATATTACTATGGCTAGTGTTTCTTCTTATTCTACTAGTAAATATCCTAAAGAAAGCAAAAATAGCAATTCTCCATTGAATGATGAGATTGTTAAGCTTATGGAAAAGCATCCGGTTTTGAAATGGGCTACTGCTCATTTCTATGTAACCCATAGGACTATAGGCAGCTTTTATACGATCAGTCAATTTAAAATATTCGAAAATGTCGCTTATGAGACTGCTAGAACTTCGATGGATTTATTGGCTAATCTCGGATTCTATAAAAAGAGCAAAACTGCCAAGAAGTTCATCTATTCACCGATCCCTAAAGGAGTGATTTAATTTATGAATTCAGCTTTAATTATTATATTGTGCGTTGTCTTTGTAATCGTGTTAGTAGTTGCTTGTGTTTATTTTCTTGTGCCATCTATTAGAAACAGAGATAAAGGGAAAAAAGAAACTGTTCAAGAAATTGCAGAAAAAGAAGTTAATAACATGATTGTGACAAGTGTGAAGCAGCAAATTGGTGACCCTAAAAAAGATGTGGAAGATGAGAAAGTAAAGAAAGCTTTAGATTACTTGGAGAAGCTTGAAACAGATAAGAATATAATCTTTGACGACAAGGAATTGCCTTATATAATTCTTCAGCTTGTCGAATTTGATAGTAAGGAATTCTAAATGATGGATAAGCCAAAAAGCTTATATGTTCATATTCCTTTTTGTAGACATTTTTGTGCCTATTGCGATTTTCCCAAAGTATTGTTGAGTACTGGCTTTTCTAAGAAATATACTACTGCCCTTTTAGAAGAAGACAAAAGATATGCCGGATTGTGTTTTGATACTATTTATTTAGGTGGTGGTACGCCTTCATGTATTCAAAGAGAAGAATTGAGATATCTTTTGAATGAACTTGTCTTAAGACATGGTCGACCTAAAGAATTTACAATTGAATGCAATCCGGAAGATGTAGATGATTCCTTTGCTAAATTAATTAAGGAATGTGGAATAAATAGAGTTAGTTTAGGTGCTCAAAGCACAGATGACAATCTTTTAAAAGATTTAGGAAGAACGCATAGGTTTAGTGATGTTATAAGGAGTGTTGAAATACTTCAAAGCAATGGAATTAATAATGTCAGCTTAGATTTTATCTATGGTTTTGAAGGTCAAAATATAGATGATATCGATAACGATATCGATAATGTTATCGCATTGAATATTCCACATGTTTCTTTTTATTCATTGCAAATAGAACCCAACACCATGTTTGCAATCAAACACAAAAATGAACCGGATGGTGATTTGTTGGCTGATTATTATGAACATATAGTAAAAAGGCTAGAGAAGGCTGGTCTTTATAGATATGAGATTAGTAATTTTGCAAAGCCATCATATGAAAGCAAGCATAATCTTTGTTATTGGTTATCCAACCCTTATGGTGCCATTGGAATGGGTGCTACATCTTTTGAAGATAACACAAGAATAACAAGGACTAGATCTATAGAAAAGTATTTGAATGGTCAATATTATTGGAAAGAAGAGAAAGAAGACAGCCATGATCTTGAATTTGACTTTTTAATGCTAAATCTTAGATTGACCAGAGGATTTAAACTCGATGAGTTTAAGAAAAGATTTGGTAAGGATTTTTTAGTAGCTTATAAAGATAAGATCGACTTACTAAAAGATGAATTTATAATACAAGATAAGACTGTAAAGGTTAAACCTGAAAAATTATATGTATTAGATTCAATTCTAGTAGATTTATTGAATTTTTAATTGAATTTACTCATTATTATCCACCTCCAATACTCATATTGATTGGAGGCTTTTTTATGAGAAAAATACTATTGTTATCTGTCTCTTTGGGATTGATAGAAGTCAATCCTATTCCACAAAATAGAATCTTTTTCGATGCTACACGGAATATTGATGGTGTTTTATTGAGTGTTAAGACCACTTTAGATTCAAATTTGATTTTTAGTGAGATGAATTCTGTAGAATTAAAAGCAAACGAATGGATTAAAATAACGATTCAAAAATGGAAATTTCAAGATTCGAGTGTTAACTTTTATATAGATTCATTAGCCGGTAGAATTAACTATATATTGAATCCGTTGACTTCAATCGGTAGTGAAGGATTCTATGAAAATGACTTGCTCAGCCATGATGATAAAACCATAATCAAGGAAAAATTGACATTATCTTTTTCAAATGATTATTGTTTAGATATCAATGATAGTTTGTTCTATTTAAATTATAAAGTAAATGATAGATTCATTGATGCTTGGAGTAATAAATATGTTTTATTAGGAATTTCAAATAACAAAGTTGAAGGTGGTACATTTGATATGAGTAAAGGCGGAGTTGTACTCGATATAATAAATCAAGATGATAGCAACTTTGATTTTGATTCTTCTATCAAATTCAAAGAATCGATAAGAGACGCACCAGGCAAGTTATTTATTGAAGGAATAATCGACATAGAAGCTGATTTTATATTTAAACCATATACTTTGTTTGGAAAAGAAGGAAGGTTTAATTTATATGAAAAGTAAGTTTTTTGTCTTTGTTTCTTCTTGTATGTATTTATTATCTTTTATGACTATATACAATATTAAAAATAACGAATATGAATATAAAAGAATAAATTTAAATCTCAAATCAATAGGTGAAAAATGCTTTATTGAATCCTTGGATTTCAATAAGAGTAATCAATCTTTTGAAATTCATCACATTAGATTTGAGTTACTTATGAATAATTACATTTCGGATTTAAAAGATGGATATAAGTATTCTTTCTTCTTTAATGTATTTGAAAATAAAGAGATAAAGATAGATTATTTTTCCTTTTTAAAAGAAGAAGCTTTTTATAGTTTCACTCAACGTTTATGGGTGGGAAAGGATTAAACTATGAATAAAAATGAAAAAAAACTGATTAGGCTTATCAAGTGTTGTTGGAAAGATTTGTTGTGTGGATTAATAGTCAGCTTTTCTCTTTTTGTCTTCGACAATTCAATAGCGATGTTTTTATTGTTTCTAACTATTTCAATAGTTACATCGATCTCTATGGGCTTTTATAGACTAAAGAAGATGGATAACAGTAAAGATAATATGATTGATTGCTCAGTAGCAATAAGATTTGGCTTGATATTATCTAAGGCAGATGATATCGATGATGCTATTAAGGAGTTTGGCAAAGAATGTCAGTCTTCTAGTTTGATTTATCAAACCATAGTAAATAAAGAATTTGATTCGTTGATTTCTTATAAGGAAATAGGTGAAATTACTAAAGACATGATCGAATGCCACAACAATAAAAATAATGATGGAATAAGATTAAATATAGCCAAGTTAATCGATATCGAGAATCAAAAAGAACAAACCTTTAAAACTACAGAAGATATGCGAAGTACAGGATTGATAATGTCTTTGTGTATATCGATACCTTTGATGTTTTTCCCTGTAATAACATTGATCAATGAAACTCTTTCTAATGTTGAATGGCTAGGTTTAGTGTTGGAACTGATATCAATTATATTTTTTGAGATAGTTGAGTTGTATGGGAACAACCTCCATGAAAAGAAAAGGAAACTTGTAAAATGAAATACAATAATTTGAATCTTAAAAACAAAAACAAAGTATTAAAATATTCTTCATTGTCTTTATTAATGATGGGATTGATATTGATAGTTGTTTTGAAGCTATATTTCGAATGCTCCAATTTTTTGGCATTAGGAATTTTCTCTATATTTTTATTATTCGGGCTTTTAGGTTATTGGTACTTCGATAAGAAAGAAAAAGGGAAAGGCTCTATAAGCGATGTGCAAATCAAAGAAGCATTGAAAGTTATAGGATCTAAACTTGAATGTGGATCATCTTTAGCTGAAGCAACTGAATCATTAGATCCTCATGTTTTGGATGTGATAAACAACTATTTGGAAGATGGGACAGGGTTTATTAATAATTCCAAATACAAGGATTGTTTTGATTTGGTAAAAGAAAATAAAAATGAGAAGAACATGACGATCATTGGCAGCATTATTCAGGGAAAGACTAAAGATAATGAGGTCAAATCCAGAAAAGAACTCGGATATTTAGGATTGGCTTTCTTATTCATAGAGATGGTTTTAGTTTTTGTAGCCATTTTTATATTCAAACAATGAAAAGCAAAGCTTTATTTCTTTTGTATTCTTTCTTGATCGTTTTTTCTTTTCTAGCTTCTATCGATGGTATGCAAATTAATTATTTGGAATCAGATTTCTTTCAAAGCTACTATAAAATTCAAAATCATATAAGAAGTGGGAAAAATATAAATGATGTTAATTTAAATAATGATATGTTTATAAGCGAATATTATTTAAAAGATGGGTTGGTAGAGTTTAAAATCGAAAAGACAGTTCATTTTTGCTTGCTCGGAAAGAGAAAAATCGAAAAAACATATGTTGTTTATTTGAAAGATTATTTGTTTCAACCTTCTTAGACTTGAACATAAATAAAAGAAGCATAAAATATGTATGCTATTTATTTAAAAGAATAAAGGAGAAAATTTATGATAGATATTTTTGATGATTTGAACAAGCGTGGATTATTGGATAGTTATTCAGATAAAGAAAAGATTAGAGAATTGCTCAAGACTCCACAAACAATCTATTGTGGATTTGATCCTTCAAATAAGTCGATGCAATTAGGAAACTTCATCATGATTCATATTTTGTCCAAGCTTCAGAAAGCTGGTCATAGAATCATTGCTGTCGTCGGCGGTGCAACTGGTATGATTGGAGACCCTTCGGGAAAGAAATCCGAGAGAAGCTTTTTGGAACCCGAACAAGTAAACTACAATGTTGAGTGCTTGAAAAAACAGCTTTCAAAATATTTGGACTTCTCTGATCCTAACAAAGGTATTTGTGTCAATAATTATGATTGGTGGTCAACTACAAACGTTCTCACTTACTTACGTGATTTTGGAAAATTGATGCCTATCAACTATATGTTGGCAAAAGAAATAGTCAAATCTCGTTTGGAAGTTGGAATTTCATATACAGAATTCTCATATATGATCCTTCAAGCTGGTGATTTCTGGAATTTGAGATCAAAATATGGTTGCGTAATGCAAATCGGTGGTGGTGATCAATGGGGTAATCTAACTACTGCATTGGATTTTGTTAAAAAGAAGGAAGGGGAGAAATGCCCTTGCCAGGTCTTCTCTGTCAAATTGATTTGTGATTCTAATGGAAAGAAGTTTGGAAAAAGTGAAAAAGGTGCTTTGTTCCTCGATCCTTCTATGACTTCTCCTTTCAACATCTATCAATACTTCATCAACGTAGCTGATAACGATGTCGGAAGATATCTCTATATTTTTGATGATCGTCCTTTGGAAGAACTCGATGCTATTGTTGCTGAACACATGCAAGCTCCAGAAAAGAGAATGGGTCAAAAAACTTTGGCCTATTCGGTCACTTCTCTCGTACATGGAAAAGAAGCTGCCGATGAGTGTGTGAAGATGACTGAAGCTATCTTTAGTGGCGATTTCAAGAATCTTAAAGAGCAGTCCTTGTTGGACTTAGCTAGTTCTTTAGATGCTATTGAAGTTGAGCCTGGTATGAATTTAGTCGATGCTTTGATAGCTACAAAATTAGCTTCTTCTAAGCGTGAGGCTAGGGAATTCTTAAAAGGAAACGCTGTAAGTTTGAATGGAGAAAAGGTGGTCGATCCAAATATGATATTAGATGGATCTAACGCTTTAGATGGAAAAGTTTTCTTCTTAAAACGTGGAAAGAAGAATAATGCTGCTATCATTTTGAAATAATGTTAAAAAGCTAACGTAAAAAGGATTGGAAATCTAATTCCAATCCTTTTTTTATTCAAAAACAATAACAATTAAGCTTCTTTTGTTGTCTCGCCCATTGAATAAGTGATTGTTGCAGTGGCATCACCTTTAATCGACTCTGTATCAGGTACTTTTGTATTTGTTGTTGTTGTATTTGGAAGTGTATATTCATAGACATAATTGAAGGTTAAGGTGTAATCGATGGTGGCATCAACTCCGCTTGTTAAACCTAATTCGTTGACAGTTATGTATCCTGACATCCCTGCACCACTTCCTACGAAGTCTTCAAATGTAATAACTGGGGTATCAGTATCCCCTGTTCCTGCACCACCGCTGTTCTGGATACCTGTCAATAATGCTTCTAATGCAGCTGTAAGTACTGAGGCTGGAAAATCGAATTCGATTTTCATAATATTCTCAGTCATTGAAAAATTTAATTCAGCCTTATCTTTACCTTCATATGAATCAATAGCTTTTGTCATAGAATCAATGTCTTTGGATGTCAAAACGACTAAATCTTCTTCTTTTAATGCTTGTGTTGTGGAATCCTTCCCAACTTTTAGGTCGAGCTGAGTCAATATAGGGCCCTCAAATTCTTTGAGGTCATAATTTATTACAGCTTCTCCTTGATTGTATTTCTCTGCTACCTTGTCTTGTGAATAATGAGCATCTGCGTATGTTTTAGCATCTTCAACAGTCATTTTACCATCTTCTTTTGGCTGGGTTGGAGAAGGTGTGGTTGAACCTTGTCCAGTTGCAACTGTTGTTCCGCTAACTCCATCTGTACAACTTGCAAGACTTCCTACCATCATCAATGCAATAAAACCTGCTTTTAATAATTTTTTCATAATTACATTTCCTTTTCTTTTGAAACAATTATAACATTTTTTTATTTATTTAAGAAGTTTAATATTTTTTCTCTCTCGTTTGAATCTGAAGTAATCTTGGTTCTATCCAAAGTTGAAAGGAAATCATTCATTCTTTCTTCATATGAGGAATCAATTGTATTCATTATTGAATTATATTCAGCTTGTTTTTCTTTGAAGTAATCGTATCCTTCTTTAGTTAACAAGTCATTATGGATATTTAAATCATTTCTTATGTAGAATTCGACGTTTTCCTGGGAATTCTTTATTAATTTTGGTATTGGAGAGGCTATTGTTAAAACTGTTGGATCTTCTTTACATGAAGTAATCAATATTTTTGTATTCTTGTTTTTCTTGACCTGATTTGCAGCACTGACAAAGGCAGATGGACCTTGAAATAGAAATATCATTGGTATACCGGCAATATATAAGAAGCTAGTTAAGAATTTCCCTAATATGGATTGACCTAAGACATAGGTGGAAAGAACAGGCTTGCCTGCTGGACTCCTTGCTATTACCTTGCTAATTTCTTTATGTTTTCCCAATACTGACAAGACACTATATCCACCCCATGAATGCCCATAGAGGTATATAGGTCTTCCTTCAAATACTTTTGATTCTTTTATTGAATTGAGCACACTATCCAAGGTGATACGTCCAAAATGAATGCCTCTTTGCTTACTCCCACCAGACATTCCAGTACCGAATTGATCGAAAGCGAAGACTTCAAATCCATCATTAGTTAGAATGCCTATATCTAACAAATATGAAAGGTGCGTTCTCCCATAGCCTGCTGACATTATTACAATTGGTTTCTTTTTTATGGAATTATCTTTTGGTGAATAGATGAACCCTCTCACTTCTTTATCAAAATCCGGCAATTTCTTTTTGATTTTGAAAGAAAGAGGGATTCTAGTAGTCCATTCTTCAATATCTTCAAACTGAATTTTTACAGGATCGTTGATTTCGTAAGTTCTAGCATTCCAAATAGCCCTATAACCTATATAAGAACAGATAGAAGAGATTAGTAATATTCCAAATATTACTGAAAAGATAGAAATTAATGTAATAGTTAATGCGTTCATATGTGAAATTATAAAACACTAAAGTGGGTTTGAAATATGTTTTATAAAAATTAGCACTCTCTACTTGACATTGCTAATTTTCTAGATAAAATGATACTTGAGAGGTTGAAAGATGACCTCAGAGGAGGTGCTTTATGGCTGATACATCTAATCAATATACAAAGAAGACAATTGAGGCTTTGACACTAGCTAAGCAACTTGCTAGCAAATATCAAGCCCCTGAAGTTGGTGTTGTCCATGTCCTAAGGGCTTTGTTTGATCAACCTGATTCTTTCTATGTGAGAATTTTGGAGAAGCTCGATATAGATCCTAAACAGGTAAGTCAAATGATCGACTCCTTCATGAACAGCGTGAATAAGGTCCAAGGTGGAGCTGATATTGGATTTTCATCCGATCTTGAAAAGATGATTGAAAAAGCTAGAAATATCGAGAAATCGTTCGATGATGAATATCTTTCAGTAGAACATCTATTGCTTTCTCAATTCGATATCAATTCTTCAATTGTGAGAAATTTATCCAATATTCCTTCTTATGATAGAAAAAGTTTTGAAAAGGCTATTCGTTCAATAAGAGGATCTTCTAGGGTTACATCAGACACTCCTGAAGATACATATGAAGCATTGTCTAAATATGGAAAAGATTTGGTGAGCGAAGTGGTTAATGGAAAAATAGATCCTGTCATAGGAAGAGATGATGAGATCAGAAGGGTTATGACTATTCTTGCTAGAAAGACTAAAAATAACCCTATCCTTGTCGGTGATCCTGGCGTAGGAAAGACGGCTATTGTTGAAGGATTGGCGTGGAGAATATTCAAGGGTGATGTTCCTGAATCATTGAAGGATAAGACTATTTGGAGTTTGGATGTCGGATCCTTAATTGCCGGTGCTCAATATAGAGGTCAGTTTGAAGATAGATTGAAAGCTGTAATGAAGGAAGTCTCTAAGAGCAATGGAAAGATCATACTTTTCATCGATGAAATTCATACACTAATCGGTGCTGGTGCAACTGGTGAAGGCTCGATGGATGCAGCAAACATTTTAAAGCCTGCTTTGGCTAGAGGTGAATTGCATTGTATTGGTGCTACGACATTGAATGAATATAGAAAGTACATCGAAAAGGATCCTGCATTTGCTAGACGTATGCAGCTTGTAATGGTGGATGAACCTACTATTCCAGATACTATCGCAATATTGAGAGGCTTAAAGAATGCTTATGAAAGTCATCATGGTGTTCAAATAACTGATGATGCTCTTATCGCTGCCGTTACCTTATCTAATAGGTATATAACAGATAGATTCTTGCCTGATAAAGCTATCGACTTGGTCGATGAAGCCTGTGCTAGAACTAGAATGCAAATAGATTCTATGCCTGAGGATTTGGATGAAGTAAATAGAAAAATACTTCAGCTTCAAATAGAAAAGGTCTCTTTGAAGAATGATGATTCTGAATCTGCAAAGAAGAGATTAGCCGATATGACTAAAGAGATAGCTGAACTTTCAAGTCAAAGAGATTCTTTAACATTAAAGTGGCAGAATGAGAAGAAGCAACTAGATACCGCGAAAGATGCCCAAAAACAACTCGATAAAGCAAATTTGGATTTGGAAAGAGCAATGCAGAATGCTGATTATGAGACTGCCGCTAAAATTCAAAATGGCCTTATCCCTGAATTGAAGAAAAAATTAGCTGCGTCTAAGGAAAAGACTGCAAAAGAAGGATTCTCTGATGTTGTCACAGAGGAATCCATCGCCCAAGTTGTCAGTCAATGGACTGGGATTCCTGTCGATAGAATGAATAAATCCGACGAACAAAAAGTTTTAGGATTGAAGAAGGAATTGGAAGACCGTGTCATAGGTCAAGATGAAGCTATACAAAAGATTTACGATTGCATTTTGAGAAGTAGAGCCGGAATTCAGGATAACAATAGACCTTTGGGTAGCTTCTTGTTTTTAGGCCCCACAGGTGTAGGAAAAACTGAAGTTGCTAAAGCTTTGGCTGATGATTTGTTCGATGGCGAAGGTCAGATGATTAGAATCGATATGAGCGAGTACATGGAAAAATACTCGGTCTCAAGATTGATTGGAGCTGCTCCTGGCTATGTCGGATATGAGGAAGGTGGTCAGTTGACTGAGGCTGTAAGACGTAAGCCATATTCAGTTATCCTATTAGATGAAATAGAGAAAGCTCACCCCGATGTATTCAATATTCTTCTTCAAGTCTTGGATGATGGAAGATTGACAGATGGAAAAGGAAGAACTGTCGATTTTAGAAATACGGTCATCATCATGACTTCAAACCTTGGAAGCCAATACTTGCTAGAAGGAAATACTTCCGAGAATAAAGCAAAAGTAACTGAATTACTTAAAAGCACATTCCGTCCTGAATTCCTAAATAGAATTGATGAAACGGTTATGTTCAATAGTTTGACTGATGATGTCATAGATAAGATAGTAGAGAAGTTTCTTAACATACTTAAGAATAGATTGAGCAATAGAGAACAAGGACCTATCGAGTTGACTTATGATGATGAAGTAGTTAAGAAGATACATAAAGATTCTTATACTCCAAGCTATGGTGCTCGTCCTATTAGAAGATATATTCAGGATAAGATTGAAACACCTTTAGCTATTGCAATGTTAGAAGGAAAAGTTATTAAGGAAGCTAAACTTGTTTTGAAGGATGGGCAGATAAGTATAGAAGGAAAGTAAATAAGTAATTGAGGACGGGCTTATAAAAGCCCGCCCTTTTTGTGTGACAATATGTGTTCATAAATTTTAGGGAATAATTTTCTAATGATTAAAATCTTTCAAAGGATTGGTTCTATAGTTTTTTTAAGTTTGCTTAATCTAATAAAAGGAAAAATTAAAGGGAGAAAATATGCTTGTCAAAAAGAATCGGATAGTGAATTGCCAACATATGAAGAGGTACAGTTGATTCTGCTTTGGGTACTACCTCTTGTAAAACAGATGTCAGCTCTGCTAAGTACACATCCGATTACAAGACTGCTAAAGATGTAATGGACGAGTTGAAGGAACTGCTGTATTGAAGAAAGATAATTCTGCACTTACTTTCTAATAAAAAAATCAAAAAGATTGAAAAAACACTTGAAAAAAGTGCACCTAGAGTATATACTTCTTAGGCTTGTTGGCAAGATGTTTATCATCTCGCCTGATGATTGATCAAAAAAGTATCCTTTGCCAAAAAGGGGAACATCATTCATCCGGAGATGGGGAAGCATCGCCTTGTCTAACAGCTTTAGAAAGGACAAATTAAATATGTCACGTTACACAGGACCTGTCTGGAAGGTTTCCAGACATCTCGGTTACTCCATCCTCGGAACTGGAGAAGAACTTGCCAAGCGTCCTTATGGACCTGGTCAACACGGTCAAGACCGTAAGAAGAAGCCTTCAGAATACGGAAGACAGCTTCTTGAAAAGCAAAAGCTTCGTTTTACCTATGGTATCTCTGAGCGTCAATTCCGTAGATACTTTGGTATCGCCAAGAAGTCTAAGGGCATCACCGGACTCGCATTTATGCAAGTCTGTGAGCAACGTTTGGACAACATCGTCTACAGATTAGGCTTTGCTACCACTCGTCGTCAAGCTAGACAATTGGTCAATCACGGACACGTATTGGTCGATGGCAAGAAGGTAGATATTCCTTCTTACCTTACCCAAATAGGAGAAGTAGTCACTTTGAAAGATTCTTCCAAGAGCTTAAAGATTGTTAAGGAAGCTTTGGAGAAGGCTACTACTCGTGTTCCTTATGTCGAATTTGATAAGACCAAGCTTGAAGGAAAGCTTACACGTCTCCCTGAGAGAAGTGAGTTGACTCCTGAAATCGATGAGGCTCTTATCGTCGAATTCTACAACCGTAAGTCTATTGACTAATCGGTCTAATTAGTTTAATCTAATTACCGTTCCGCACATCGTTCGGTAGAATAGGTGTGAGTTATGGCGGATATGGTGAAGCGGTTTAACACTCCGGACTGTGAATCCGGCATGCACGAGTTCGAACCTCGCTATCCGCCCCAATATGAAATTAATAGTTTGGCTGTAAGGCCAAACTTTTTTTGTCTTAAAGTCATTTTAAGCTTATTATTGACATTTTCGGGGGGGGGTAAATTATATTATTAAAGATAAGAAAAAATGAAAGGATTTCTTATTAAAGTTTTGACTTGTTATTTATATTTTATATGTTGATTCATTCAACAATAGTTAAAACTTATATATAAAGAATAGTTATGAAAAAGAACAAGATTGGTTTGTCGTTATTGACTTTGTTATCCTGTTTGAGTTTGTTATCAGTGACTAGTTGTGGTGGAAACGATGATACTGGTTCCACAGCCAAACCAATTCAGACACAAAAAGCTGATGAAAAGTGTACAGTAAATTTTGATACTAATGGTGGATCTTCAGTTAATTCCCAAGAAGTTATAAAAGGATCTTCTATTGAAAAACCTGCAACTCCTACCAAGGCTGAATATATTTTTGATGGTTGGTATTTAGATAGTGGTTTAACCCAACCTGTTGCTGGCTTTCCTTTGACAATTAATAGCAATACTACCTTGTATGTTAAATGGTTGTCAGCTAAAGAAGCATTTTTAAAGCAGCGTCAATCATTGTGGGACTCCAATAGTTTTGATTATGACGAAAATCTTAATATTACAGTTACTACTTCAGGAAACAAAACATTGGCTCAAGGACTTAGAGTAGGAAATGTGAAGTATTCTAAAACCGGAGATGTCAATTATTTAGCTAAACGTGTTTCATCTAAGGGTTTGCTAATAGATGGTACAGAGCATCAAATTAGAAAGGGAACCGATTTTGTTACCATCAATCAAAATGAGAATGGTAAAGTCAACAAATATGAAGAGAAACAAGTAGATGCATCTTTTAAATATGATTATTCAATTTATGCCAAAGCCGTATTTGAATACGGAGAAAATGATATAAAGACTGTAACAGGTGATGGTAAGAGATTTGAATTGACTACTAAGGAATCTGCTTCTAATACTGTCAAATCAATATTGGGATTGATAAACAATCCAATTATAAAAATGTTTGTTGGGCAATTGCCTGAGACAATTCCTGACTATCATTTGTATTTGGATTTCAAGGATGGAGTCTTTGATAAATACACCTATCAATTTTCAGTGTCTGTTTCTGGTCAAGTCCTTCAATTCCTATATACCATTCAAATGAAATCGATGAATCAGCCTTTGACCTTAAAAGAACCTGTGATCGATGGATTCAGCGTTAATAATGAGCAGATAAATGAAAAAATGAACATCATTAAAGATGCCCAATCGGCTTATAAGAGTTTAACCAATTCTGCTCATGACTTTAGAGTTGAAACGAATGTAGAATATGAAGGTGGAAATAAGTTCAAGTCAACTATTAAAGGAAAAGCCAAAAGGAATATCAAGAATGGGGTGAATTTCTTCGATAACAATGTTGAATTTGATTCTACATTTGCTGATAACTATGGCAAAGATGATTCAAACATAAAGGATTTTTCTTATGCTAGAGGCGTTACTAGTGATGGAAAGGCCCATTATGTGTGGAAGAAGCTCTTTGGAACAAATCCAGTTACAGAAGTGACTGCTAAGAAATCGGATTATTTCTTCTATCTACCCGATGATTCAATTTACTCCAAAGATTATGTTTCCTTTATTCAAACATCAACAAAGAGTGGAGTTACTACTTATTCGATGCCCTTGAATAACAAAGCTGTCCCTATTATTTTCGATATGTTGAACGAGTCTTCAGTTATAGATCCTACATTGTCTAATGACATTAAATTGATGGGCTCTTATCAAAAGGATTCCATAGTATTGACTGAAACTAATATGGATTATTTGATAGAAAATGAGAAGTTCAAATCATTGGAATTAAATTTATCAGGAAGTTACACTTCTAGATTTGACAATTATGGTGACGGAAAGGCTTCTTTCACGTTGAAATTGACTATAGATGTTACTAAAGATGGTGATAATTATTCTGCTCCTGATAAAGCATCTAAACTTTGATTTTTAATCTTCATAGATTGAATCCAGTCTAAATTGACTGGATTTTTTTTATAAATCTTAGTATCCATCCTTTCATATCCCTAAACAAATTCAAAATAAATACTTATTTGTTAGACTAGAATCAGTCTTAAAGGATGGCTAATAGATATATGCGTTTAGATAAATTCTTATCGAATTTGGGATATGCTTCAAGGAAAGAAATAAAATCTTATTTGAAGAAGGAAGCTGTGACTGTCAATGGTCAAATAATTAGAGATTCTAGCTATGATATTGACCCTAATAATGATGTCGTAACTTTTTTCGATGATCCTGTGTTTTATAAAGAAAAGGTCTTATTGATGTTAAACAAGCCTAAAGGTTATTTGTCATCGAATGTGGATGAAGTCTATCCATCTGTTTTGAATTTGTTTCCACTTAAATATAGAAGATTAGGTCTTAATGTCGCCGGAAGATTAGATCAAGATACTACTGGTCTTTTATTGGTCACAAATGATGGAGTTTTATTGCATAACATCATCTCTCCCAATAAGGAAGTCGATAAGACTTATTTAGTGACAACACAATTTCCTATTAAAGACGAGGATGAGCTGATGAATGAGATGACTTTGTTGGATGGCAATGATAAACCATATAAGACCAAGGCTAAAAGGATAAAGAAAATAGATTCAAATCATTTGGAATTAACTATTTGCGAAGGTAAGTTCCATCAAGTCAAAAGGATGATTGAAAAAATCGATAATCAAGTAACTGATTTGAAAAGAATTCAAATAGGTGCTTTAGTTTTGCCTCTTGATTTAAAAGAAGGTGAATTTAAAGAGGTTGAACTAAAGGACATCTTTTCTTGAATTTATAAGATAGCGTGTTCAAAATACACTGGATTAATAATATTATTTGATTTAAATGATATTATTAAGTTGATTGGAAATTTTATATAAGTTATGGATAGAACATTAAAAGCTGAATTGACTAATATGTGCCTTGTCAAAGACAAGGATGGCAGAGTCTTGCTTCAAATGCGTACAAAACATGACTGGCCTGGTTGGACATTGCCCGGTGGTCATGTTGAAAAAGGCGAGAACCTTGTTCAGTCTGTAATCAGAGAAGTAAAAGAAGAAACAGGATTATCGATATCTAATCCTGTTTTAAAGGGTTTGATGGAATTCAAGACTTTAAAAGGTCAAGATATGTACATCGTATTTCTCTACGAAACTGATGAATTTGTAGGGGAATTAAAAGACTCTGTTGAAGGTCACCTCATATTTGAAAAAAGAGAAAATATTAAAGAAGAGCAATGGGCTATGGATATGGATTCCATATGGCAAATATATGACAATGATAGTTTGACTGACATAATTTTCTATAAAGATGAGAATGGCGAATGGAAAAGGAAAATTGTTTGATTACTTTTTAAATTATAGCAAATAGATTTTGCTCAGTTTTTAAAGACCTTGCTAGTTTAACTACAAAAGAATTGATGGATGTCGTAAAATAATATTTGTGTCAAAAATATAGTTTTTTGGAGGAGTGAAGTATGTACGATAGTGATTCTATAGAGAAAAAATGGGAAAAGGTATGGGAAGAAAATAAGTCCTACAAGACTGATGTAAGAGATTTTTCAAAGCCTAAAATGTATGTATTGGATATGTTTCCTTATCCTTCAGGACAAGGACTTCATGTCGGTCATGTAGAAGGTTATTCAGCCACCGATGCTTATTCTAGATTCAAAAGAGCACAAGGATACAATGTTCTTCATCCGATGGGATTTGATTCTTTTGGATTACCTGCTGAACAATATTCTATAAAGAATAACAAACATCCAGGTCCTTTTACCGATATTAATATCGATAATTTTATAAGACAATTGAAGCGTTGTGGTTTTTCATATGATTGGGATCGTGTAATAAAGACATCTGATCCTAAATATTACAAGTTTACCCAATGGATTTTCATTCAATTGTTTAAGAAGGATTTGGCTTACTATGGTGAAAGACCAGTCAATTGGTGTCCTGCTTTAGGAACTGTCTTGGCTAATGAGGAAGTGATAGATGGAAAGAGCGAGAGAGGTGGATACCCTGTCGTTCGTATTCCTATGAAGCAATGGGTCTTGAAAATCACTGCTTATGGTGACAAGCTTTTGGCTGGTTTGGATGATTTGGATTGGCCCAGCTCCACTATTCAAATGCAAAGAAACTGGATTGGTAAGAGCCAAGGAGCAGAAGTGGATTTCAAGATAGAAAATACTGATAAAAAATTCTCTGTTTTTACTACTAGAGTAGATACTTTATATGGATGTACTTATGTTGTCTTAGCACCTGAACATCCTTTGGTAAAAGAAATAACTACAAAAGATCAAAAGGAACCGGTTGAGAACTATATAAATGAATGCCAAAGAAAATCAGATTTGGAAAGAACATCTTTGAATAAAGAAAAGACCGGTGTCTTTACAGGAAGTTATGCCATCAACCCTGTGAATGGTAAGAAAGTTCCTGTGTATATCGGGGATTATGTTTTAGGATCTTATGGGTCTGGTGCTGTCATGGCTGTTCCTGCCCATGATGAAAGAGATTATGCTTTCGCTTTGAAACATAACTTACCTATTATTGAAGTAGTTAAAGGTGGCGATATATCTAAGGCTGCATTCACCGAAGATGGTGTTCATATTAATTCCGGTGTGGCTGATGGAATGAAGATCAAAGAAGCTAAAGAAGCTATTGTCAATTTGTTGGTTGAAAAAGGAACTGGGAGAATTAAGGTAAATTACAAGCTTCGTGATTGGATTTTCTCTAGACAACGTTATTGGGGAGAACCTATTCCTGTGGTTCATGAAGATGATGATGAATATAAGATTCATGCCTTGGATTTCAAAGATCTGCCTTTGGTCTTGCCTGAATTGGATGACTATACTCCGGCTGGAGACGGCAAGCCTCCTCTATCAAAAGCTAAGGAATGGCTTAATGTGGATTGGAATGGAATTCCATGCCATAGAGAGACTAATACTATGCCTCAATGGGCAGGATCTTGTTGGTACTATGCAAGATATATCGATCCCACCAATGAAAATGAAATCGGAGATCCTAAATTGCTAGAGCATTGGCTACCTGTCGATTTGTATGTGGGTGGGGCAGAACATGCTGTCTTACACTTGTTATACGCAAGATTCTGGCACAGATTCCTTTATGATATGGGAATTTTCAAGTGCCCTGAACCTTTCAAAAAACTCCGTCACCAAGGTATTATTTTAGGTGCTGATGGTGAAAAGATGAGCAAATCCAGAGGAAACACAGTATCCCCTGATGAAGTTATAAATGAATATGGTGCTGATGCCTTGAGATTGTACGAATTATTCAAAGGACCATTGGATCAAGGTTTACCTTGGAATCCTAATGGGCCTAGCGGTGCTAGAAAGTTCATCGAAAGAATTTATAGATTGTATGTCGATGATTCATTGCGCTCTCGTTGGACCAAAGATGATTATGCCCCTTTGGATACTATTTATAACCAAACAATAGAAAAGGTAACCCATGATTTTGAAGACTTACATTTCAACACTGCTATTGCAAGTTTGATGGTCTTGGTCAACGAGTTCTATCGTGCTGAAAGACTTCCTGTTTCAATGCTAGAAGGTTTGGCAAAGATGATTGCTCCTATTTGTCCTCATTTAGGTGAAGAGATTTGGTCATTAATGGGACATAAAGATTTGATAGACTTCGAGGCATGGCCTAAAGCCGATAGCTCTAAGAGCCAAGCAAACGAAGTAATCTATGCTGTTGAAGTCAACGGTAAGGTCAGAGCCAAGGTTCCTTTTAAGGTAAACGCTACTAAGGAAGAATTAGAAGAATTCAAGAAGTCTTGCTACGAAATAGAAACAGTAAAGAAGTTTACTGAAGGAAAGACAATCGTAAAGACTATCGTTGTTCCAAACAAGATTGTTAATATTGTCGTTAAATAATTTATAGGGAGGAAGTATGGAAAAATCTGAGTATATATCGTTAAAATTAAATATTCCAACTTCTAAAATTGATTCGGCGTTAGATTTGTTTAGTCAAGGAGCTACCGTTCCTTTTGTCGCTCGTTATCGTAGAGAAGTAACTGGTGGATTGGATGAAAATCAGTTGCGTGGAATCGAGAGCCTTGGAAGTAAGTTTGACGAGTTGTCGGACAGAAAAGAGACTGTTTTAAATACTATAGAAGGTCTTGGAAAACTTACTCCTGAGCTTAAAGCTAGAATAGATTCATGCGATAATTTGACTGAACTGGAGGATATCTATCGTCCTTATAAGCCTAAGAGGGAGACTAGAGGATCTAAAGCTGTAAAAGCTGGATTGGAACCTTTGATGAACTTTATTTTAACTTCTCCTGTCGGTGACTTAAATGAAGTAGCTAAGAACTATATTTGTGAGAACTATAAGACTGTTGAAGAATGTATTCAAGGTGCTTTGGATATTCTTGCAGAGAGAATTTCCGACAACGAAGGATATAGAAAATTCATTAAATCTTTGGCTTATAAATCTGGAATATTCGAAATATCCAAAGTTAAAGATAGCGAAGTTTTGACTTATGATAACTATGTCGGATTGAGGCTTGGAGTTGCCACAATCAAAGGTCATCAAGTTTTAGCTATATCGAGAGGCGAAAGAGAGAAAGTATTGAAGAAGGCCTTGCTTTTGCCTAAGACTGAAATTGTCACTTATATCTTGGCTCATGAGAAACCTAAGATTTCTAGATATGGTCATTTGATCGAAGTCGCTGTTGAAGATAGCTTTGATAGATTGATTCTTCCTTCTGTCACCAATGATGTTTGGGGAGATTTGTTGGATAAAGCTAAAGAGGAAGCTTTGAGCGTCTTTTCAAAGAATCTAAGAGATATTTTGCTATTCCCTCCATTGATGGGAAAAACAATTATGGGATTTGATCCTGGATATGCTCATGGATGTAAGATTTGTGTAATATCCTCGAGCAATGATGTTTTAGCTACTTCTGTAGTTTATCCTACATTAGGAAAAGGTCAAAGGTATAATGAGGCCTTAAAAATTATTGCTGATTTGATAAGAAAATATAAAGTTCAAGCTATAGCATTAGGAAATGGAACAGCATCTAGGGAATCGGCTGATTTCTTGAAAGAAGTCATTTCGACCAACGGATTTGATACTCAAGTCATCGTTGTGAGTGAGGCTGGAGCATCAGTATATTCTGCTACACCATTAGCGGAGAAGGAATTTCCTGACTACGATGTTAATTTGAGATCTTCAGTATCTATAGCTAGAAGATTGGAAGATCCTTTGGCAGAATTGGTAAAGATTCCTCCTGAAGCAGCTGGTGTTGGTCAATATCAACATGATATGGATCAAAAAGGTTTGAAAGAGAACTTGGGAAAGGTTGTCGAGGATTGTGTTAACTATGTCGGTGTCAATTTAAACACCGCTTCCGTCTCATTACTTTCCTATGTTTCAGGTGTCTCAGCAAAACTCGCTCAATCTGTAATCGATTTTAGAACTGCAAATGGTCCTTTTAAGAATAGAGAACAACTTCATAAGGTTAAAGGATTTGGACCTGTTGCATTTAAGAATGCAGCTGGTTTCTTAAGGGTTAAAGGCGATGAGCCTTTCGATGATACAGGAATTCATCCTGAATCATATGAAATCGCTAGACATATTGTTTCATTATATGGAATCGATTCTGTTGAAAAAGCTCAAGAATTTCTTAAGAATAATAATGAAAACAAATTTATAGAAGTTGCTGGAAATGTTGGATCTGATCCATATACTGTAAAGCTTGTAATCGAGGAATTGTCTAAACCTGGAAGAGATCCCAGAGGTAATTTCAAGACTGCAAAATTATCTAATGCAGTGCATTCCATCGAAGATTTGAAGGCCGGAATGGTGTTGGAAGGAACTGTTAGAAACATAGCTGATTTCGGTGCTTTTGTCGATTTGGGTGTTCATAAGGATGGCTTAGTTCATGTCTCTGAAATTGCCAATAGAAGAATATCCAAACCTTCTGATGTCCTTCATGTCGGTCAAGTTGTCAAAGTTGAAGTCTTAGAAGTCGATGTTAAAAGACAACGTATATCTTTGTCTATTAAGAAGGCATTAGATAAGGAAACTAATGTATGAACTCTAAATTAGGTTTGTATATGGTTGTAAGTGATGATGGAAGGAACAAGGTTCTCGTAAAGACTACTGTTTTTCTTGACTTGGTAAAATGTGCTTTGAGACAAGTTCAAGATAAAAATCCCGATTCCAATATGTTCTTCTCATTTTCTGATGATGATGTGACATTGCAAAAAGAAAAAAATACGTTTGTCGCCAAAGTGTTTTTGATTTATTCTTCTAATTCAAATGAGATGGAAATTGGTAATAAGGTATTGGTCGAGTTTAAAGACGCAATAAAGGCTTGTATGCCTGATATCTCTTTCAGAATTGAAATATCTGGAAAGACAATCTAAAAATTAAGTAGTTTGTGATAATATATATAAGCTTTTTTAAGGGGGACGAGTTTTATTATGTTCATGACAAGGCGAACTATCAGAGAGAAGACTGTATTTAGTGTATATGATGCATTGATCTATGAATCACTTCATATGGATTTTGATGCAAAGATGATACTTTGTGGAGCTTTTATGTGCAAATTTAAAGATATTGATCCTGTCTATGTAGATGTCTTTGCTAAAGCTCTTCTCAATCAAGATGAAATAAAAAATCGTGTCAATGAATACCTTATAAATTGGTCTTTTGATCGTCTCTCATGGATTAGCAAAGCCATTTTTATGGTTTCATATTCAGAGACTGTGTTGGTCAAAGCTGTTCCTCTTGAAATATCGATAAATGAAGCGATTGAAATCGCTAGAAAATATGTTGATGATGCTGAAACCAAATATTTAAATGCAGTTTTAAACAAAGTGTTGCATAATGCTTTAGGTGATGTTATAGACAATGAGAAAGTCGAAGTGGATGTCAAAGAGATGGAAGTTCCTTCCGAAAATGAGATTCAAAAAATAGTGAATGAAGCTATCGATGTTCAAAAAGAACCTCTCGGTGGATTAAAAGCTCCTTTTGAAGCTGGAAAGAGCAAATACATAAATACTTCTGATGCCGATATAAAAGATGATGGCAAAGAAGGTGAGGATAAGTGAACTATTATCCCGAACAAATAAGAGTCTTTACTGTCGGTGAGCTTTGCTCAATATTAAAAGAGACTTTTGATGAGCCTCAATTTAAAGGCCTATATGTGGATGCTGAGATTGAAAGCAAAAACATTAGAAATGGTCATGTTTATTTAGGTCTTAGAGATTCAACTACTTCATCGTTGAGGCAGGCAAAGATTCAAGGAATTATCTGGGCTAGCACTGCAGCTAAGATGACAGTTAAATATCAAGTCGGAGATGTTATTAGGATTAGGGCTGGTTTAAATTTCTATGAAGGTAATTCTTCTATTTCTTTGATAATTTCTTCTTTGGAAGTGTTAAAGAGTAAAGAAGGTATTAACTTATTGAAGAAGAAACAGCTTTTGGAAAGACTATATAAGGCTGGTTTTTTAGATGAAGAAAGGAAAAGACCTATTCCTCGTTTCGTAAAAAGACTCGCGATAATCTCTTCATCCGAAGCTGCCGGATACAAAGATATTTTGAACACACTGTCTAAAAGATACCCAACCGAGGATACGAAACTATTTGGTGCTATTGTTCAAGGTGCTTCTGCCCCTGATTCTATATGTACAGCTTTTAAAGAAGCTTTTGCTTTTAAACCTGATGTAATTATTCTTGCCAGAGGTGGAGGAAGTAAAGGCGATTTGGCTTGTTTCGATGAAGAAAAGGTTGTCGCTATGATTGTTAAAAGCCCATGTCCTGTGATAACCGCAATCGGTCATACTATTGATGTCTCTGTATGCGATAGAGTTGCTGACATGACTGCCATAACACCTACGGATGCTGCAAATCTAATAAATCCAAGCATTAAAGAATTGTCCAGCGATTATGAAAGATATAAAAACGCATTGGTGGATAAATTAAATGGTTTGATAAACAATGAAAGACTGTTTTTGAGTGAATGTGAAAGAAAATTAATTTCTTTAGCTCCTAAAGAAAAGCTAAAGAACATGGAATTAAAATATACAAAATATAAAAGCAATCTTGAATTTCTGCTGAATCAAAGTCTATTAAAAGCTAATAATAATCTAAGTTTGTATGATAAGCAACTTATTACTTTGATAAAAAATGACTATACTAAAGCTTATCAAAAATATCTTAATTATAGTTCGATGATTGAAGCTACCAGCGTTTATAAAACTTTGAAAAGAGGATTTGCGTTTGTTTCTTATAATGGCCATTCAGTAAAATCTATTAAAGATGTTAAAATAGGGGATATAGTTGAGACAGCATTGGCTGATGGAAAGATCACTTCCAAGGTCGAAAAAGTGAAAGAAGGAAATTGATATGGAAAAGAAGATTGATTATTCAAAAATGTCTTATCAAGAATTGGAAAATGAGATAAATCAGATCTTATCTAATCTTCAGGATGATGGTTTATCTTTGGATGAGCAAATTAAAATCGGAGAAAAAGGACAAAAAGTCCTGGCTGAGATGGGTAAAAGACTCGATGCATTGAAAGAAAAAGTCGATAAGATTTCTTCATCATCGACCAAAGGATCTGAAGAGGAATAATGACTAAAAAAGACAAGGAAAAATCAAAGGAAGCTTTATCAAATCCTAGTTTTTCTAATGTCAAAAATTTGAATTATAAAGATTGCAAGATACTTTGCCATGACTTAAGAAATAAAATAATAGATGTTGTATCAAAAAATGGCGGGCATCTGTCTAGTAATCTTGGAATGGTCGAAATAACTGTCTCTCTGCTGCGTAATTTCGATGCATTGAATGATGATTTGATATTTGATACAGGACATCAAAGCTACACATATAAAATTTTGACTGGTAGGGATATATCTAATATAAGAGAAGATTGTGGAATAGCACCCTTTTTAGATAAGGATGAAAGCAACTTTGATAAAGTCTCAACGGGTCATTCGGGATCATCCCTTTCTATTGCTTATGGAATGGAAAAGGCAAAACAATTGGATGATGTAAATAGTTTTACTGTGGCTATAATTGGGGATGGAGCTTTAGAATCGGGCTTATCTTTCGAAGCATTGAATAATATTGGCGCTGATCCTAATTCCAGGATGATCATCGTTTTTAACGATAACGGAATGTCTATTCAACAAGCTAAAGGTGCTTTAGCAAAATGGTCTAGTAAGATTAGAAACTCATTATTTTATGGAAGAGGCGCCAAGCTTTTTTATAATTTGTTTGGGAAAAACAAGATTACAAGATGGATTTATACTTGTTTTAAAAAGATGAAGGATTCTTTTAAACAAAGTCTTTTAGGATCTAATATTTTTGAGAATCTTGGTTTTTCCTATATCGGTCCTATCGATGGAAATGACGTGAAGAAAGTCGATCATGCCTTTAAAAGAGCAAAACTCAATAAAAGAGGCCCGATAGTAATTCATATGCTTACTAGAAAAGGATTGGGTTATGAACCGGCTTTAGACGATTTAAATGGACTGTATCACGGTGTTGGACCATTTGATTACTATTCTGGTAAATTTCTGGATAAATCAGAAACAATTACATATTCTAAAGTGTTAGCTTCTTCTATAGATAAAAGGCTTGAAATTGACAAAAAAGCTGTTGTTATAGATCCTGCGATGGTTGTCGGATCAAATTTACAAAATGAATTTAATAAATATCAAAATCGATGCTTTGATGTTGGAATCTCTGAAGAACACGCGATGACATTTGCTGGGGGCTTGAGTTTAAAAGGAGCACATCCTATTGTAATTGAGTATTCGACATTCCAACAACGTGCATATGATGAGATTCTCGAAGATATTGCAAGACAAAAAACATCTGTATTGTGTATTGTAGAACGTGCGGGATTGAATGGTGGCGATGGTTCATCTCATCATGGAATCTATGATGTATCGATGATTAATTCGATTCCTAATTGCAGGTGTTATATGCCCTATTTTGGAAAACAATTCAGAGATTTTGTTGTAGGATATGAATTCAATGACAATGGTCCGATATTTGTAAGGATTGCTAAGGAAAAAGCTTTTGATTTAGATAATAATTCCAAATTTAATAAACCATTAAAGACTGGTTTAATCATTGAAAAAAGAGAATCTGATGTATTGATTCTTGGAATAGGTCCTAAAGGCTTTGAATTGATAAATAAATTCGACAAATTTGATATCGGAATGATAACTGATTTATTGGCTGGATTTAATATAGATAAATTGATGAATTATAAGAAGATATTTATCTATGATCCCTATGGGATTGAAGATGGAACTTGCCAGATTTTGAATAGTAAATTGTTTAAGAGTGGTTTTCAAGGTGAAGTGATTTCCTTTGCTTTTAAGAAGGAATTCATCACGTTTGGAACAAACAAAAAGTTATATGAAGATTTAAAATTGGATGTAGAATCGGTAAAAAGACAAATTTTATCTCTAATTGATATAAAATCATCCTAAAAGGCTTATATTCATTATAAGGAGATGAAAAGATATGCTCAATTCATTGACTATAAAAAACTTCGTTGTAGCTGATAATATACAATTGTCATTCGATAAAGGATTTTCAGTTTTAATAGGAGAGACTGGTGCCGGTAAAAGTGTAATAATAGACGCCATATCTGTTTGCTGTGGCGCTAAAGCAAGCCTTTCTAAGATAAGAAATCCTGAGAAGAAAGCCTTTATTGAATGTGTCTTCTCTTTAGACGATAAGTATGTTGAAAGTAATGATTACTTAAAAGATTACTTAGATGGTTCTAATGAATTGATAATTTCGACTTCATTCACTGCTAAAGGAGCGGTGACTAGGAAAATAAATGGTGAAACTGCCACTCAATCTATGGTTAAAAGAATTTGTGAAGATTTAGTAAGCATTCATTCTCAAGGCTCTAATAGATCATTATTCACTCAAAAAGGGCAATTAGACATATTGGATAAGTTTGGTGGGAAGAATATACAAAAAAGGAAAGATTCATTCTCAAATAGCTTGTTGAATTATAAATCAGCTCAAAAAGATTATGAGGCTTTTATTAATGATTCTAAAAAGGAAGATCCTGAATTCTTAAAATTTAAAATTGAGGAGATAGAAAAATTTCATATTAAGAAAAATGAAATTGAAGACTGCGAGAAGCGACTTAATGATCTTTCTAATGAGGAAAAGATTAATGATTCTTTATCTCAATTGAGCGGATTGATTAGTTCATATGAAGAAATCAAGAATCAAATCAAAATTTGCTTAAATGATTTAGATGGAACTTCCTTGGCAGATAAGGCAAATGAAATAAAAGAAGAATTCAATGATATTGATGGTGACATCAATGAAATTGCTTCAGCCCAAATGGATAGCGATGCTGATGAGATTGATAGACTTAACCAAAGACTTTTTGATTTGGGTGAAATTAGAAGAAAATATGGAAAGTCAACTAAAGAAATCTTAGATAAATATAAAACGATGAAAGATATGTACGACAGCCTTCAGGGCTTCTCGGAAGAAAAAGAAAAGAAAGAAAAACACATTGCTGAATTAAAGGAAGAATGCTTTAAAAAAGCTAAAGAATTATCAAAAGAAAGAGAGAAAATCTCTAAGATTTTAGCTGAAAAAGTATCTTTGGAAATGTCTGGACTATCCTTGGCTGAAAACGGATTTAATATTAAGATTCATCAAAAAGACTTATTTGATGTCGATGGAATCGATGTAGTTGATTTTGTTGTTAGACTTAACAAAGGATTTGATTTTGCCTCATTAAAAGATGCTGCGAGTGGAGGAGAAGGATCTAGAATAATGTTAGCATTAAAAGTAGTTTTGCAAAATGCTGATCCTTCGCAATTATTAATTTTTGATGAAATTGATACTGGTATTTCTGGAAATGTTGCTTTTAAAGCTGGATTAAAATTGTATCAAGTATCGATGGATACTCAAGTTATTTGTATTACTCATTTGGCCCAAGTGGCTTGTTTCTTCGACAAGACTTATTATATAGAAAAGAGTGTTGTAAATGACACTACTGTGACATCCGCAAAGGAACTCGATAATGGAGAATCAATAAAACAACTAGGCATGTTATTGAGTGGAAATGAAAATAGCAAAGCTAGTTTGGATGCAGCTAAAGAGCTATTTAGCGAGGCAAATAAAGAAAAAAATAAACTTAGCAAGGCTTAGATTTAAAATAAAGTTGTTAAGTTAACTTTTAATTGAAACTCCAAGTAAGTGTATTTAGAAAAATCAAGGAATAATTTCTAAATTTTAAGTACTTTATGAAATAAACAACTTTAAATTTAAAATAATGTTGTTTTAATGAAATCTGCTAAGATTTATGCTATTATGAAGATATGAAATATATATGCCATATTGATTTAAATGCCTTCTTTGCTCAAGTAGAAATGAATAGGCATCCTGAGTATAAAGACAAGCCTCTTTCTGTTGGTGGAAATATAGGAAGAGCTGTTATTGCAACTTCAAATTATGAGGCAAGAAAATATGGTGTTCGCTCAGGTATGCCTATATCAGAGGCCTATCGTTTGTGTCCAAAATTAATAAATATTCCAGGTGACTACCATGAATATAGCAGACAAAGTCAATTCTTTTTTGATGAAGTAAAGAAGACTTTTCCTTTGATTGAAATGGCTTCAATAGATGAATGTTATGTGGATTCCACTAATGTTTTAATAGACAAAAGCAGAGATGAAATTTATGAATTTCTCTTTGATTTTCAATTCCAATTGTTGGCAAAAACAGGGTTGAAATGCTCTATTGGGGTAGGTCAAAATAAATTTATGGCTAAGATGGGATCAGATTATAAAAAGCCATTAGGTTTAACTTTACTATTAGATAAAAAGGATTTAGAAACTAAAATTTGGCCATTGCCTATTGAAAACATGTTTGGAATTGGTAAGAAAACCGCTCCAAAACTACTTGAGCTTGGCGTCAATACAATAGGCGATCTTGCGAATAACAAATCAATTAAGGTTATAAAAGCATTGGGCTCTATGTATGATTGGGTGTATTTTGAGGCGAATGGTGGAGGCAGTGATGAATTGAGCTATGCATCATTTGATCCGAAATCAACATCATGTGATTCTACTTTTGATTTTGATACAACTGACTATGAAGAAATAAAAAACAGGTTAATTTATTGTTCAAAAAAAGTAGGAAATCAATTGAGATTCCATAATAAGGTTACTAAGACCATTGGAATTAAAATAAGGGATGCATCGTTTAATACTAAGTCGAGACGAATTTCAATTGATCATTTCATTGATTCTGATGATGAAATTTGTTTTTATGCATTGAAAATTTTTGATGTTTTTTATAATGATCAACCAATCAGATTGATTGGTTGTATGGCAGAAGGATGTATAGACAAAGGTAAAGAAACATTAGTAAAAAAAGATGAGCAATTAACCATTGATGAAGCCCTGTATTTAAACAAAAAAGGAGAAAAGAATTAATGACTTTGATGGATGCAGGAGATGCTTATCTTCAATATTTAATTGTTGAAAAAGGTGATTCTTCAAAGACGAAGGAGTCTTATAAGGAGGATTTGTCTGAGTTTTTTGAATTGGTTAAAGATAAAAAAGTAAATGATTTGTCTGAGAAGGACCTGGAATGCTTCATATCATATTTATCAAAAAAAGGATTGAAGAACACTTCGATTATTAGAAAGGCAACCACTGTTAGAGGCTTTTATAGTTATTTAAATCTAAACGGATATATCAATGTATCTTTAATCGGATTTAGGCTTCCTAAGGCTGAAAAAAGGCTTCCTGATGTTTTAACCTATGATGAAATAGAAAAGATTATAAATGCTGTGGATACATCTGATATTGATAGAATCAGAGACAGATGCATTATAGAATGTTTGTATGGCTCTGGACTTCGTGTCTCGGAAATGACACATTTAAGAATAGAAAATGTTAATTTGAATTCATTATTCTTTAGAATTTTTGGAAAAGGTAAGAAGGAAAGGATTGTTCCTATAGATAGAGAAGAAAGAAATTGGATCATCAAGTATTTAGATGAATTCAAAAAGATATGTGGGCATAGACCTAAGATTTACTTGTTTGAAAGAACAGATGGCTCAGTTTTAGAAAGACAGTATGTAAATAATTTATTGTTGAATCTTAAGGCCAAGACTGGAATAACTAAAAATATTACTCCTCATATGCTGAGGCATTCGTTTGCAACTCATCTATTAGAAAACGGAGCTCCATTAAGAGAAGTTCAAGAACTGTTAGGGCATAGCAATATTAAAACCACTCAAATTTATACCAATTTATCATCTAAAACAATTGTGGATAAATATGATGAAATTATGGAAGAAAAGGGCAAAGTAAGTAAATAGTATTAAATTAGTATTGATAAAATGAAATTGCAATGTCTTATGACACAGAATATATTGATACTTATAAAATGGTTAGTTGATTGCTTATTTAGTAGAAGATGGAAAGCTTCTAAATTGAAAATTCAGCATATAAAACATAAAGTAAGTATTTAGTAATAAATTAGTTTGAATTATCGCTCGTTTTAACATAATGTATATTATGCGAAGTAACAATAAACCTATCTATCTGATAACAAAAACTGTGTTTCTTTGCTTTAAATAAAGATCACATGTTAGAATTACTATTTTGATACTAAGTACTTACTTTTGTTTATTTTTATTGTTTCCAATCATCTTTATTTCTTTCTTGCGTTTTTTCTGATTATTTTAAATACAGAAATCAATAATTTTCATATTTTACAAATACTTTTTAAGTACTAATTACTTACTTTTATATATCAAAGGATATTAATAAATCTATTTGTATTGGGGACTTACTTTCCTTTTTTTAATAAAAAAATACAGCAAACTCAAATCTGCTGTATTAATATTACTACTAATTTACTACTATTTACTTACTTTATTGAGTTTAACAACCACAGAGTAACAGAAGAAGCATGTTTGGCGGCTAATTCGAGAAATTCTTCGTACATATTTTTATTTGAAGAATTTGATGTGTCATCAGATATAGATCTAATAATAGCAAATGGGACATTCAATTCATGGGCGCATTGAGCTACAGATCCACTTTCCATATCTACAACCAAAGGTTTTCCAAAATACTTTATAATCTTCTTAGAAAGATTCTTTTTAGTAACGAATTTATCACCACTTATAATTGGACCGACCTTAATATTAAAGTCAATATTATTCTCTAATTCCTTAACAGACTCGATAACTTCATTATCAGTTTCAAACCAAAGAGGTTCTTTATCCATTTGTCCCAAAGGATTTCCAAAAGCTGTTAAATCAACATCGTGATAAGCTACCTTATTTGCGACTACCACATCCAAAGGCTTTACTGTTTCATTTATACTTCCACCGACGCCAGAGTTAATAATTGCTTTGATTTCAACAGATGCAGCTAATTTTCCTATATCTAAGGCTGTATTAACTTTCCCTACT
>ULNV01004433.1_pt1 | contig 52792 bp, 50 predicted proteins | sample 1952011 | NCBI WGS metagenome assembly ULNV01 (sample SAMEA4835586, study PRJEB28245) | human gut metagenome | biome: gut microbiome; material: fecal sample | place: Denmark | collected 2008
CATCGGGCGACTCTGCTCAGATTGGTTCATCGGGCTACTATGCTCAGATTGATAGCACTGGAGAAGATTCCGTTATCATGTGTGCTGGCAATAGTTCAATAGCAAAAGCAAAGGTTGGTTCATGGATAACGCTGGCAGAATGGAAATGGAGTGATGAGAAAAAACATAATGTTCCAGTATGTGTTAAGACAGAGTACGTTGACGGAGAAAATATCAAGGCTGATACTTGGTATCAACTTAAAAACGGAAAGTTCATTGAAGTGGAAGAGTAACTAACCACCCTCTCCTTGGCAACAGGGAGAGGGTAAAAAGAAGAGAATATGAAATAACATTTACAGACCAAAATCCTGATGGAGGCGCGGTTATAGGTAAGGAAACTTATATTGTTCCTGTAGATGAGAAGTATATACCAGTAAAGGTAATTAATGAGCTTAAAGCATCGTTCTGTAGAGCTGTAGAAATTACTATTGTAAAGAATTAAGGAGAAATAGCTTATGGAAAAGAATATGTTTGAAGATATTGTTGCTGAAGGCAATATAGTTGTGATAGATAATGATTGGATTGTGTTATGCAAGTGTTGGAGACCAGAATATCACAATCTGTTCTGCTATCTTTATCTCAGTAAGAATAATAAAGACTTGATGGTAGGTTCTCATTTTACAATGACAGAGGATGAAAAGAAATCTACTCGTTTGGCTACAAATGAGGAACGTCTTATGCTTTTCGAGGAAATGTTTAAGTATGGCATTGCTCTCAATAATCAAGAGCATCATCTGATAGGTAAGTTGTGGTAATTGAAAGATAAAATAGCGTATGAAGAAGATTATATTATTATTTGTATCGGTTATATTCCTCGTTTCTTGCAACGAGAATAAAGGAATCAATGTTCCAACATCAGACTCTATTAATGAAATTAAGGTAGAGAAGCTATTTGTTGTGGATGGTATAACCGTATATCGTTTCTATGATGGTGGCAGAGTGGTTTATTTTACCAATAAAAAAGGTGTGGTAAAGGCTTTTCATGACGAATATGACCCTGCAACAAAAACCACAAGAACAAAGGTAGTAGAAACTTTATGTAACGAAGAATAGTTATGTATAGACCGATTACGATGTATCAGATTGTTTGCGATAGATGCGGAGAAGTATTTGGCGGTACAGATACTTGCTCTGCACTATTCTACGACAAGAGTACTGATATTGAAGACTTCTCAAACTGGAAGATGATTGATGGTAAACACTATTGTCCCGATTGTTATGAAGCAGAAGTTATAAACGGAGTGTATAATGTTAAAGCAAAGGAGAAATAGATATGGAAGTATTAAAAGACATAAGTCAGTTAACAAAAGGTTGCGTAGTGACATTTGTTAAAAATGATAAATTCCACATCTACGAGTACCTTATGGTACACCCTAACCGTGACACGTATTATCTTTTTATCGATAACTGGACACAAGAAGTCGTACGAATATACGTCAGCGAGCTTTTAAACGGTGACTACTATGTAGGAGACTTTGATACTGTTTTTATTAATAGAAAGATGATAGAATTTTATAAACGTATGATTCTGTGTCACGAGAAGAGAATTAAAGAGAGTTTAAAGAAAAATAGTAATGGCAACATATAGAATAGTAGATATGTATCATAAAAGCAAGGCTGTTAAAGGCATACATTACGATTCTCAGGATAATCCAATCCTTGCTTATCGTGTAGATAAGAGACATTCATTGCTCTTTGGGCTTACCCATTATTGGGATTATGGCGCATATAATCTTAGTCCAGAGTATTTGTTTCCTTCGGTTGATAAAGCCAAGGAGGCTATATTGAAGGTTGATAAAAGTAGAAGAATAACAATTTTATATGAATAGCGTATGAAAAAACAAATAGTATTAGACGAACAAGATATTGAAGAGTTCCACAAGGATGCAAAGCATCTACGTTGGCTGTATAATAGAATGGCGTGCGAGCATGGAGAGCAAAGAAACTTAGATTACATGCACCGCTTTGCAAAGATAATTAATAAATTAGAGCAATTATAGTTATGTATAAAACAGATTTATATTTATCATTACTCTTCCTGATGCTTAAACTGGAAGAGGCAAAGAGCAACCCGATGCTCGACAAGAACTTTGTCTTGGCATTAACGGAAGTGCTCAGATATTTCCGTGATAACGGAGAGTTGAAGAAAGCCTATGAAATCCAAAAGGATTCATTGGCAGACGTAGCCAATAGCGAATGGGGAAAAGCACTGAATGGCTTCATTACCTCAAAAGTGAAGGAAGATGGAGTCGATGCAGAATTACCTGACATTGATTCTCTTATAAAGAAACTTACATCTGATGAGTACATCGAAAAGAAAATCAAAGATGTTCTTGGCGATGATGTGGCAGACGAAAAAACAAAGAATACAAACAAATAATTCAGCAATGAAATATCCAAAATTTAACGTCAATGAATTTGTCGGTGGGCACTTCGAGTACACCACTCCCTGCCCATTCGGCATATACGGCAAGTACACCAACGAAATACTATATGTTGGTAGCCTTGCTTGCCAGCGATGCGAACACTTCCGAGGAATCAACAAAGAAGATTGCATCGTATCTTGCGGAATCGAATAGTAAAAAGATTGCAGCCTATCTGCATTCTTCTTAATAATTAATCAAATTTAATATATGAATACAAAGAAAATCTCAATTATTCAGCGTATCAAGGAAAAATTCCTTGGCAAGCAGTTCTTTATTGCAGTTATCGCCAACAAGGGAACCAGTTCCTACTTCGTCAACTCCACCATCTACCGCTCTGAAAAGGAAGTGAAGGCTTACAAGAAGTACATCACCACAGACGAGCGTATGAAACAGAGCTTCGATTTCGTAGGCTATTACGCCTTCCGCTCCAAGTTCGACTTCCGCATACCTCTCAGCGGAAAACCAGTATCAGTAGAAGAGGCAAAGAAACTGGCTGAGAAGTAACATGGCTAAGATTAAAGACCTCACTGGGCAAAGGTTTGGCAGACTGGTTGTCTGCCGCCGTGCCCCTGCCGAAAAGGGAGCAAGAAACGGAGTCTACTGGATATGCAAGTGCGATTGTGGCAGAGGAAAGAAAATCCTCAGTTCTGCCCTGCTCTCAGGATTCACACGCTCTTGTGGTTGTCTCCGCAGCGAGAATGCCAAGAGAACCGTCCGACTGATGCAAGCCGTCAACAGAAAAAGACGTGAATCATCAACGGATAAAGTAAGCATTTCATAAATTCATCGTATATTTGCAAAATGAAATTCAAGTATTTAATAGATAAAGTCAATGGTTTCCGACACCGCAACGATTTTGTGGTACTGGACGGAAGAGCCAACTCGGTCACGCTCTCAAAGGGCATCTATGACCACATCATGCGCAAGGAACGTTTAGACACCTCTATCTTCGTATTCAGATTGTCCGAAAGAGGTACATACGGATTCTGCATGCGTGAGGACTGGGAATACCTTCGCAAAGCCAACACCGCCTTCACTCAGCTTCAATTCAATCAGAAGTATAAGAAGGTAGGTTTCAGAAGTGACTACCCTTCCGTTACCGCCATCCTTGATGAGTACAACCTTCCTCTCAACAGAATGGTTCGCCTTACTTGCATCCCACGCAAGTCACAAAAAGGAGAACCTTATTACGAAATCATGCGACCAAACTCAAATTTAAGCACATGGCAACAAGACAAGATGTAATATTTCAAGGCTTGACACACTCACCATCCGACTATAATTGTCAGGATGGTGAGTTGGCAACCTGCCTCAACCTCATCAACGAGGATGGGGCACTCCACCCTATCCACCAGCCAGTGGTAGCTGAGCCGAACATCACGCTGGATGCAGGGGACACCATTGAACTGGTACATAAGGTAACACACGATGAAGCGATTCACTCCCACTACATCATCCGAAAATCAGATGATACTTGGTACTGGCTAGAGAAAGGTGGAGACGGAACCAAGAACACCATCAACCTCAACGGATTCCACGTCAATGCCGTCACAGCAGTTGGCAATATCCTCTGTTTCGTAGGAGACGAGAAGACAATGTACGCCTATTGGAAAGGTAGCAACTACACCAGTTTCGACCTTTCTTCACTTAGCTATAGTGCAACCATCACCAATGTTAAGTCTGAGAAATGTGATGTGTCAACCAACCTTGGCGATGATTGGGATAATGCTTTTGAGAAGAATAAAAACTACAATAACAACACAGATACTTCTCCCAAAGGTGCATCTATCATATTCAATGCACTCGATGCACTTATCAATAAACGGCTAAACGAAAAAGGCAAGGAATACTTCAAATATACGGTCTTTGGAGTATTGGCTATCAAGTTATATGATGGAACCTCACACATCAACATATCAAATCCATTCATCCTTGCACCTGAAATATCATTCAATAAGTTTATCTGGTTTCAGGAACAGAAATCTGTAGGCACAAGCACAACTCTTCACACCTACAACATCAACGTCAGCATGGATATACCCGAAGGCTTGGAAGACCTTATCCTTGGTGTTGATGTTTATCTGTCTCAGCCTGAATCTTTTATTGATACAGAAAAAAGAACTAGAGGTATTTCACGATACAAATGTTTTCTTTGGACGAGCAAAATGGATTCAGGAGTTAATTGTGATGCCTTCCAATATCTGTCAGAAGAAGATGTTTACCAGTCCTTTGAAAACAAGAACTTCTATCTTAGTACTAGTATCAACAAGGAAAAATTAGGCACAGACGTACCACTCAAACGAGTGATTCAGACAGAAGAAAGTATATCCTTGGAAGACTTCAAGCGAGATACATTTGGCGGCAAGTGTACTATAACATACAACAACCGATTGCACATAGGAAACGTAAAGAAAACCATCTACAATGCTTTCGATACAGATATTATCTCCAAGAGAAGGGTTTCTAACGCACAACTATCCCTGAACGAGTATGTAGATATTGATGCCAGCGACACCGCTACCACCGATTATATTTGCGATGCAGTCTTCAAGGTAAGCATCAGCGAAAATAGCATCAAGCGAGACATATACCATAAGGGAAAACTGCAATATCCTGTCAGCCCTATCTTGGCATATCCTAGTACGTTTGCCACGGCAATGACCATCTATTTCCACTTGCCGAAGTATGACAAATATTACTCCAAGAGTGTAAATCTGAAACCTTCCGATGCGTTCGGAATGTCTTACTATATCAATATCAGTAAGAATCGCACCACGCCTATAGCTACAGATAGGCAGTCTTCCAGTTCTTTGGAAAACCAAGGATTTGGCGGAAGGGTTGACGCACCTACAGAGGAGGAAAAAGCAGAACTGTCCGATTATATGTATCTCTATCACGATGATGCTGGTCTTCCTGCCTTCATGCAAGTATACCGCCACAAACTCCTGAAAAAGGATTCATCAGGAGGTACGCCAAGGGCAGGAAGTGACGGAGGTGGCAGCTTCGGAAACCAGAATGGAACGGTCATTTCATCACAATATCATTGGGACGATACACCGATAGACACTGGCGACTTCACAGAGATAACCAAGGAAGAATATGATGCAGCCGCAAGCAATGTCGTGAGTCAGAAATATATCACGCAGCATCCAAACGTCATAAAGGTAAGCGAAGCTGAGAATCCTTTGGTTTTCCAGTCTGCCAATTCTGTTCAGATAGGTTCTTCTATCATCAGCGCAATCGCAGCCAACACCCGACCTATCAGCGAAGGTCAGTTTGGTGATGCTCCGCTCTACGCTTTCACCGATGAAGGAGTATGGGTAGTCATGCTGTCAGAAGCAGGAACATATCAGTCACGACAACCGGCATTACGTGAAATCTGTTCCAACCCGAAGGGCATCTTGCAGATTGATGATGCAGTTCTGTTCCCTACAGAGCGAGGTATCATGATGCAGCAGGGCAGGGAATCTGTATGTATCACGGAAGTGCTCGATGATTATCCTTTCAATTTCCTTACGATATATTCCCACTCCGTCAAGGATAAGACCTATCCCAACAAGCTCCTTGCGCTGGGTGGCATTCCTGAGGATGATGTGAAGTATGTCAAGTTCCGTAGATACCTCATTGAAGCTGATATGATTTACGATTATTACGATGCCCGAATCATCCTCTTCAATCCGAACTACTCCTACGCTTACGTTTACTCTTTGAAGAGTAAGATGTGGGGAACCATGCACAATGTGTTCAACAAGCGAGTCAACATCTATCCAGATGCCTACGCTACCGACAAGGAAGGAAAGATAATCAATACATACGTAAAGGAACCTACCGATAAGGTTTCCTATTTCCTCTGTAGCCGTCCGTTGACTCTTGGGCAGGAGATTCACAAAACCATGTTTAATTGCATCACAAGCGGATATTTCGGAGACTTCGGGGCAAATAAATGCGGCATGGTGCTATTCGGAAGCAACGACCTGATGCACTGGTTCTTCATTGGTTCATCTACCAATATGTTCCTCAGAAACCTTGTTGGGTCTCCATACAAGTATTTCCGAATCGCATTGATGGGCAGCTTGGATGCCAATGAGTCTATCAGCACGCTACACACCGATTTCCAACCACGTTTACAAAACAGACTTAGATAATTATGACAGAATATACATTAACTGACTTCGATAAAAAGAAGGTTGAACAAGGTGCATCCTTGGGAATGAAAATAGATGGCAAGATAGTACTATCCACCATTATCAAAATTTATCCTATAAGTACAAATATGTACATGGGATATGTAATGTTCAACAACGACTTACACCAGTTGTTCTATTTCGATTCAGACGGAAATCTTTATAATCAGTATAAAACAAAAGTAGGTATTGCCTATATTGCTGAATCTTCAATCACACGAACCACTGGTACGAAAATCGTTAAGGAGACGGATTCCGATGGTTCCAGCCATGCCCGACCATATAGCCCTGTCAGCCCAGCAGCAGAAGGCGAGGAGACCAATGAAGGCGAAACAACGGAACCTTACAATATCTTCTCCATCGCCGCCCTCCAGCCGAGAGAGGAAGTAGCCATGAGCTGTCTCAACGCAATGCTCAGCCACTACGATACTCCACTCAACATAGACAATACCAAGATAAAGCAACTTGTAAGCAAGTCATTCTTGTTTGCTCAGGAGTTCATCAATCAGGCAGTTCTATATCGTGAGAAGGAGACAACATCTTCTACCGCAGAGAGCAACAAGTACGCATCAATAGATGCCAACTCGCTCAGCAGCGACACCGATAAACTGCTCTACAACATAGCCACTGCCATCACCAACTTCATTGCTCAGGATAAGAATCAGTATGCCGAGCAGCAGAAGAATGGCTTAAAGGTCAACGCTGAGGTAAGCGGAACCATCACCACCAAACAGGAAAGTAACTCTACTGGAAATACAGAAAACGTATAAATTCTTTTTTAATATATATCTTTTTTTAAAAAAGGGTAGCCGTCCGTGATGGATAGCTACCCTTGCTTTTTGCGTTAGCCTAAAACGACTAATATACTAAAATGGATGCAATGCAATTCTTACCCTGCCAGCCGAGCGGTTGCTGGCATCCTTAATCTTCTGTTTCTTGTCCTCAGCCAGTGCCCAGAACCTATCAGCACCGTCAGGAAAAACAATCATCAGCCACTCGTATAGGCATTGGTTCACGATGTAATCGTGAATATATACCGTCATGGTATGCACGCTTGTCTTCGAGAATCCGTTTGGCATCCTCAGAGCCAAGTAATAGGCTTCCTCCTCATTGGTAGGCGAACCGATGCACTCAGCCCACTCGTTCGAGTCAAAGCCGCCACCTAGCATTTCAACCTTGGTAAAGCGGAAAAGCATTTCCCTGCAATCCTCCACGGCTGAATCCAATATCCTAGCCAGTTTATCACGGTTGCCTTCCTCAGATACGTCAAACACGTTCTTCAACTGCTTGGCATCCATACCCTTCTGGCTAGCATAAGAGTCAGCAAAAGAAAAAGCCGTATTCTTGATGTCATATACCAACTCCTTCTTTTCCAACTCTATCATCACTTTATATCCCTTATTGCAATGTTTCATATCCTACCCTCCTATCTTGTTGGCCTCTTACGCATATAGAGTATGGCATCCATCTTCACCAGCAAAGCATTTGCCTTGCTGAGATAGTCTTCCGCCTTATCCTTAGAAACTACCAAGCACCATTCTGCTACTACCTTGTTTACTACATAACTGATAACCGTAGTCTCCAAGGTCTTCGCCAACGACCCCTTGAAAAGAGTGCTTACTCTCAGCCCGAAGATTTCCTCTTCATCCGAATCACTTCTTTCTGTAGCGAGCACGCTCCCCAAGGCTGCCGAAACATCACCGATGGCATCATGCCAAAAGCCTTCCAGCATATCTCTGTCCGCATCCGTCACAAACACTTGGTCATACAGACTCTTGCCGTTGGCATCCAAGTTCTTGCCACCGATGTAAGCCGTGGTCTTAGCCACCTCCTCATACACCTTATCTCTGTTGATTGATATTCGTATATCTCGCATTCTTGATTCTCCTATAAATGTAAAGCCCTAACAATACCAGCAGCACACAGGTAGCACCCATCGCCCATGCGGCATACTTCAATTCAAACTTCTCCCACTTCGTCAGCTTCCGCTCTACTGGATAGGGTACTGGGATGGAATCTCTTTTCAGGAAGGAATCCACCTTCACCTTATACACATTCTTATAGATGGTCTTCTCATGCCATCGGTCAAGAAAGCAAGTATCTCCATTCTGTCTGAGATATACGGAATCACGCACGAAAACGCTGTCAGAAGTATGCAGCGTATCGTGTTTTACTACGTCCCGACATATAACTTTTTCCATCGGGACGTATTTTGTCTTGCATCCCGACAGAAGAAAAGCTATCAGCAACATACCCAAAACATATATCAGGAGTTGCCAAAAATCAGTATTGTACCACTTCTTCATAAGCCTACACTTTGAGTGCTACCAATGCTCTTTTCAAATACTTGCGTCTATGCTCTAAGCCGTAAGTACCACCATTGATGGTCTTGGTGATAGCCAGAAAACTGCCACTATCAGCCAGTTTGTTCAAGCCGTGTTTCCACCACCACCACATAGCACTCTTGGTAGCGTATCTTGGCTGCTCCAGCAACTCAGGATGCTCCATAATATCGTCAGTCACCTCTCTGCTGTTCTGCAAAGCCTGATAGTTCGCCCTGCCAGTAATCTGAATCAAGCCCCTGCCACGATACTTGTAGCCGTCACCATCCTTCAGGTTGCCCAGCATATTCTTCAACTTACCCACATCATACTTGTGGAAATAGTTCTTGTTGCCGAGTTCCTTGGTATATCTCAGTTCACCACTTTCATGTGCTATCTGAGCCAAGAAATGAGCCATGCGCTTAGGAGTGTCTATCTGATACGTATCGGCATAGCCATTGATGTAAGGCAGAAAAGCATCCACCTTAGCCTTCGCATTCGGCATAATCGCCAAAATCTGTTCTCTTGTTACCTTCATATTATTTACTATCCTTTATATTTGCAAGTTCGTTCTTCACAATCCTCTCAAAATTGCCTAGTTTTGACTTAAAATAAACGTTTACCCCGAATATTCCTCCAGAGTAAACTAATGTCTGACTGACGTACCATAACACACCATCAGACACTACATAATTATTAAGAAAGAATGACAGGAATGTGAGTACAACACCACTCAATAACATTCCAATAGCTGCACCATATTGCAATCCTTCACGTACGTTTGGAGTCATAACTTATCTTTTTATACTATTAACATTAATAATATGCAAAGATAAGAAATGATTCCCAATTAGTTACTTTATCCGTTTATTGTGTGCCATATTTTACTTGTTGGATGCAAGCAGTCAGGGTCTTGCAGATACTCGATAGCCATCAAAACCACCATTTCATTCAATTCCTCAGCATCCTTGCTATATCGCTCCAGCATCACATGATGGTCACTCCTCAGCAGATTCATAGTTACCGCCAAATCATGGATGGTATAGTCAGAAATATCATCCTGATGCTTGTCAAATACTTCTCTTATCTCATCATCCGAGAAGAAAGGAGCCGTATGCTTGGTTCCGTCAGCATCCTCATACCACATCTTGCTGATAGCATCATCGGCAAAGTGCTTATCAAAATGCTCTTCGCTCAACACACCATACACCATAGCACAAAGATGATGCTCCTCCACATCGCTCAACTTGCATGAGAGATACTTGCCCACTGCCTTAGCTACTGCCAACATCTGTTCAGGAGTCAACTCCTGCTGATACTTTTCTACGAAATCTACAAAATCCATAATATAAAAATTAAAAGTTTATGATGCTGCAAAGATACCAATATCTTAAACGCAGCACCATAAACTCGTAGATATTTCTGTAGCTATCTGAATATCCGACAAATACAGTTACGATAAAAACACCTCCTTTCTTTATTCGTCCTTAAATCTAGTTCTCTTCTCTCCACCCCTCGTCCAGATGTCGTTTTTCTTCCGTTTCGCCACCTTTCCGATAACGTCATTTTCGTAAAGTTCGGGCTTGTCTTCCCTCCCTTGGGTCTCCGTGGCAACACCACCATTCGGGTTGCCACCTTGGCTGGCATCAGGTTTCCCATTGCCATACCATTTCTCATCACTTGGTTTGTCTGCAATCATAACTATAAACTATAAATTATAAACTATAAACTAAGCAGCGAGCGGTGGATTCTGTCCGTCAGGGTTCACCCCCTGACCGCTCATCATCTGCTGCAACATCGCCTGAGCCTTCGGATTGCTCTGTGATGCCTGAGCAACTTGGGCTTGAAGCTGAGGAGAGATTCCTTGCGGAGTCTCACCATTCTGAATGGCTTGCTGGTTGGATGCCACCGATTGCAGCAACTCCTCTCCAAATGGGAAATCACCTACTTGCAACAACTGCTCCAGCGTGATAGCCTGATTCTGCCACAAGGTCATAAGGAACTCATTCGCCATCTGTCTGTATACAGGAGTAGCCGTACTTTCCGTGATGTTGATGTCAAACTCCACGTCTCTAATCTTCTTAGGGTCATAGTGTACAATCTGTCCTGCCCTACCCACGATATTAAAGTTACGAGCCACATCATAGTACTGCTGCATATTCTTCACGGTCTTGTAAGCACCATCAATGATAAACTGGCTGAAACTCTCCAAAATATCAAGCAGCGACATAGTGGCATTTTGTGTCTGCTGGGCATAGAGCGAACCGCTCGTTCCAGATACTCCTGGTTTACCTTGCAGCGCACCGTTCACGCCCGATATATCCTCGAAGAACTTCAACTGATAGCTGAGCAAATCACCGATACCGATATTCGTAGAGTTGTTCGCCACTTGCTGAGGAACCTGACCGCTCTTGTTTGGCTTGTATCTCACCACACCATTGAACCTACTCCACTCATCGCAGAAATCATCCCAACTCATATCATCAGGCAGACAATCCTCAGGGCAGAGCAGCACGCCCTTGGCACTCGCCCTCATGATGAAGTCATACATCGTGATAAGTCGGTTCACGTATCTCTGCTGGTCAATCACATCTTCAACAAAGCTGTGAATTTCTCCGTCAATAAACGGATAGAACTTAAAGCAGTAAGGATGCTCACCATGAGCATAAGGAGTCTCACCTTCTCTCAGAATATCACCGAAAGGAGAAAGATAGTAGAAATGCCAGTAATCATCCATAAACCACTCGGAATCAATCAGAGGAATATCCTCTTCCATCATACCAGCAGCCACACCTCGCCTGATTCTGTCTCTGTTCTCAGCATCTACAATATCAGCCTTATCCTCAATATCAATCTTGAAATCATCGCCATTGTTATAGTCGTGGCATCGGTATCTTGGCTTACTCTCCTTGCGCCAAACCTCAATCACTCGGCAGAGCGAAGGATTGGAAGGATTCATAAAGTCAATAGTCCTAGGATCGAACTCACCAAATCGCTGGGTGCAGTCAGCAATCACGAAATCTCGGTTAGCCGCCAGTCTATAAATCTCCTTCAACTTTCTGGCTTCAGCAGGAGACTTGGCAAACTCTCTCAGTACGTTGCCGATGGTAATGTCATGCACCTCACCCAAGCAACTCACGTCCCAACCACGGAAATCCCTCATATTGTTGTCTATGAAGAAATTGTTCGGGTTCACGTAGTCCGTCCAGCAATCCAACCTACCTCTTCGCCATCCGTATTTCTTCTTATAGATGGCAGCACCGCTAATCAGGAACTCTTCCATGGTTCGGGCATCCAGTTCCGTCTCTCGGTTCAGTTGTCGGTTACATTGCAGCACCACGCTCATGGTCTCGCCATATCGCTTTTCATCCTTATCTCTAGCGTTGCACGTAGGTTCCTTGCTCTGGGAGCGGTACACACCCAGCACATTCTTCACCAATCTTCTGATAAGGTTGTTCTTCAATGGTTCGCTACCCTGCTCACGGATATAGTCTTCCTCCCTGATACGCTTTTTAAAGCCACACTTGCTTTTAAACTCAATGGTGTCTCCCCACTGGTCTCCATAGCAGTATCGCTTGTTTCTCAGTCTTCGCTTTCGGAAGTTATCCATGTTGTTGTAGTATCGCTGAGCCTCCAGCAAGATAGAGAAGGCACGCTCATAAGGTCGGTCAAAGCGTTTCATCGACTCCTTCACGCTATCCAGTTCATCCTTATCAATCACCTTGCTCAACGATAGCAATTTAGCTTTTTCTTTCTTCTTTGCCATAGTTATTGTGTTTCTGTAGGTTCAACAATATGTGCCAGTTTCCGAGCCACCCCAAGCAATCCGCTTGCAGAATCGCTATCGCCAAGACTGACGCAGACAAGATAGCCAGCCATATACACGATGGAATCCTTCAAGGTTTCAGGCAGCGTTATCTTCTCTTGGCTGATAATCGGCATACACACGCACGAAAGCACCACCGTAGCCTTGTCACTCCTGCTGGTATACAACTCCAAGAACCGCTCGCCATCGCTGTGAATCAACGCTGCAATAGGTCGCTCAGGGTTTCCCCTTACTCCGAATCTGCTACCCTGCATCTTGTAGGCATCATCATCCTCGGTGATAACCTGAGCCGAACGTTGCCAGTCACTAGCCTTCACGCTCAGCAGCCTAATCATATCCGATGGAAGATGCATGGTTCCCACATAAGCCCCATAAGACTCTTGCCAAGATACATCAAGCCCCTCGAATCGCTGACCATCCAGCATACTGGCAGGAGCATCCTTCAATATGATTCTTGCTGCATCTACTATCTTACTCTGAATCAACTCGCCTTGCGACAAGGTATCAGAATCGGTAGGAGCCAGCAAGCCCGAAGTCTCTTGGTTCCTGTCCAAGAGCACCTTCACTTCTTTCACCAGTTCAGATACAGCATACGTACTCATTACTCCAGTCCTTCTAGTTCAACACCCTTTTCCTTGGCAATAGCCAAGATGTCTTCCTTGGTCTTCATTTTAGAACGACTCACACCATAAGTCTCAGCCAGATAGTCCTTGGCATCCTCAACGTCTGTCACTACGTGGGTCTTCTTCTCGTCAGCCACTTTCTTCTTTGCCTTGGCAGCAGCCTTCTTCTTGGCTTCCGCAGCTTCCTTCTTCTCGTCAATACTCTCCACCAAGAAGAACTTGTCGTTGAACCAATAATGAGACTCGATAGCCTTCTGTACCTTTGGGTCTCTTGTCATATAGACACTGCTGCCTGTACTCTTACCCTCAAAGACAATGCGCATCCGCTCGTTACCTACCATAACGCTGAATGCCAAATCCGAACCAGCTTGATATTTATTAAACATGATTATACCTTATTATATATATGTGTTACTAAAAAAGGGATGGGGCTAGTGCCCACACCCCTCACTATTTAATGAATAATTTGCAATTCTACCTGCTTTTAGGCAGCAGCCTTGGTCTCTTCTGTATCAGTTGCACCTTCTGTTGCAGGAACCGCAGCAAGGCGCATACGAGCGTGTGCCTTAGGGTACTTCAAGTACAGACAAGCTACCTCCTGAATAACTACTGCATCGGTGTTACGGATGCCAGCCGCCTTCAAGTCGAGCACGTTTCGTGTCCAAGACAAGTGTACTCGCTTAACCAAGAACTCAGGGTCAAGGGCAAAGCCGCAGTCACTCATACCGAAGAGGTCGAACAACTCAGAGTGAATCATCAGTACCTCACCGAAGTCAGTCTCCCAACTCTTGAACTTCAACTTCCAAATATCAACGGTGTCCTTCAAACGGAACTTGTCAGAATCAATCTTACTGAATGCGCTTACGAAGTCAGAACCAGCGATAATCACCTTGCGCTTGTTGCCGATACCAGTACCCACAAACAAGTCTTTGGAAATGTCAACCAACTCCAAGTCTGTAATCACTCGCTCGTTCTTGTTGTAGCCCTTCTTCATATCATCAGCAGTAGCAACATGACCTACCTCAATATCCTTACCAGCCATCCACCAGATACCCTTGGTAAACCACTGGGCAGAACCATTCTTAACCTCATGCTTGATGCAAGCCATATCACCGAAGAGATAAGTACCCTCCATGGCAAGACGCATATCATAGATGCTATCCTCCTCAATGTCCGAGAAGTCCCAATCTACTCGCTTGGCAGCAATCTTATCGAAGGTACTCTGCTCAACCTGAATCATGAAGTTCTGACAATACTGGGTCTCAGATGCAGGAAGGTTGTTGAAACGACCCGTCTGAACGTCCATTTCACCACAACTCTTAGCCATACGGATAAGCTTCTGACCCTTCTTCAAGGCTGGAACACCGATAGCCTGCTTGTTAATCAACTTACCATTTACGGCATATACAATAGGGTAGCCCTCTGTGTCCTTACCGCAAACGCAAAGTTCCAAATCAGGAGTAGGAGCATCAGTAATGGTAGAATATGCAACACCCTTATAGTTGGTAATCGCTTTCACACCTACCACTCGGATGGTATCATCCAGCGTAAACATGGTAGGGTCTTCTACCTTCAATGTCATAGATGTACCAGTACTCTCCGTTGTTGCTTCCTTCACGGTAGTCTTGATAGGACGTGTACCGATACTCCAATACTCAACTACAAACGAGTTGGCAGACTTGGTTGTAGCATAGCGTGAAATCTGGTCAACTGGAGTAGCCATCGGGCGAATCTTGGTAATCTTCTCATCAATGTCGTTCAGATAATACTCCGTGCCATTCTCGTTATAGTGCTCACGACCCTGAGTCTCGCTCTTGATACCATCATCCTGACGTGCCGCACCGCCATTGCCAGCCTCACCAGCAGCAGGAGCACCACCAGCCTCGGCAGGAGAACCACTCTCGGTACTACCGCCATCAGGCAGATTTGCCGCCTCAGCCATGATAACCTGACCATTCACTCCAAAAATAACTGCCATAACCATCAGAAAGACGGAAAGCAGCCGATTAAATGTACTTTTCTTCATTGTTATTCTGAATATTAATTAAACATTATATATTATCTTTTCACTTTGTCGAATTATCTAATGTGTGTTCTCTTCTCGTTGCCACGTTCCCAGACGTTACCCCTACGTGATACCCTGCCCACGGCACCAAGGTCAGGCTGGTTATCCGTTGGCTTGGTCTCCGCATTGGCAGAATCAAGGTCGGCAGTACCATCACCCCTCTTTCTCAGTTCAAGGTTCTTGACGTGCTTGCTGTTCTTGCCACGAACCTCACCTTCATGTGCTGCATCAGCCACATCGGTATCATGGTTCTTAGCCTTAATGAAAGCAGTAATCATTTCCTCTGTAAACTTACCAGTAACCACATTGCGCATAGTCTGAAAGCACTGGTCGATGGCATCATTCACAGCTTCCTCACCATACTTCTCCTCCAACTTATCAAACACCTCATAACTGGAAGGCATGTTCTTGTCATACTCCTCCTGCAATTTCTTGTCGTTGGCAGCATTCTGCAAGAACTCCGACTGAGCCGATGCAATCTCATCCGCATTGTCAGGGTCAGAGTAGTAGTCAATGGCATCCTCACCATGGGTACGAATCAACTCAGCATAAGGACTCTTGCCAGCCTTCATCGCTTGCAGGAAGGTAGCCGCCTCAGGGTCACTACCCAGCCAATCACCCATCGCCTTCTCGTTATCCTTGTACCCCTGCAAAGCCTTCTGGTCGGCATCATAATCATCATTGATGGCTCCATACATAGCTTCATCATCCGCATACTCCGTATCAGGATGGCGGGTCTTCAAACGCTCCAAAGCCAAGTCTCTCTTGGTCTTCGTTTCCTGCTGTTTTGCAGCACCAGCATTCTGCTCAATATTTGTATTTTCGTCCATATATATATGTGTAAATTTATAAATCAATGCCCAAAATTAATGCTTTTTTCCGATTTTCATCTTTTATCCGTTAATTTAGTCTAATCGGATGCGACTAATTCAATACTTTTTTGTATATTTGCAGGGTCAGATATGAAATATAAGGATTCACGATGCTATTTTATACAGGAACGTGATGCTGATTTATTGAGGGCTTACAAAGAAATTATTAAGGTAAGAGACAATATCAGACTCTCAGAGATTGAGGAAAAGCTAGCCCAGTCTCCGAGCAGAAGATTTTGGGTTTCAGAAGACCGTGCTTATATAGTCATATTAGACTTACTGAAAGGAAAACCACTTGATAACATGATTCCTACCCGAAAGGAAATGTATCAGGAGATTTTCAGACGATTCCAGATTCATAAGAGTAATGAGCCATATCTCAGTAATATGGATATTATCAAACGTGTATGTGCTGAAAAAGCACCCAGTTTCTATTTGACTCCTCAAAGCATACACGTAATTCTTAGCAGGGTGAGAAAGGAGGAGAAGCAAAGATGCTACGAGAGACGAAAGAGAAGATTGCGCTTTATGCTGGGTACATTATAATAATGTGTATCACTTTTTGGGGATATGATGGCATGGGTCTCTCAGACGGTTGCTCTATTCAGAACCGACTAAGCTACCCTTTCTTTCATCAGAACATCTTTCATGCAGCCATCAACCTTTCCGTCTTCCATCAATGCTACCGAGCCATCCCTTGCGGCATCGGTCACTTGGTGGTGTTCTATCTCATAGCCATCAGTTATCCCTTCACCTCATCCGTACCAATCATCGGTCTCAGCGGATTTATCTATGCTTACATGGGCTTTATCGCCCCCTACGTGGAGAATAAGGTAAGATACAATCTCACCATTCTCCTATATATCTGTGTTGGAATCTTCTTCCCTTGCATGGCAGTTGGAGTCCACATCTATTGCTATGTACTTGGTCTGTTGTGGGGTTATTTAAATGCACCGCTATGCCAAGACAAGTAACCGCCAAACTCACTGATGCTCTAGACAAACACGTATTGGGCATCCTGAAGGAGAACGAGAAACGCATCAAGGAAATCAACACACCATTCAATCCCATCAAGGGTGAAGGTTGTGGAGACAAGCGATTCATGCTCTTCCTTCCCGACTTCCCGATACAGAAGCAGCAGCTTCCAGTTTCAATGAAGAAGATTCCGCTCGTCAAGATGCTCATCGAACTGGGTAGCTGCAAGGCAGTAATCGAGGAACTGCACAAGGATATAGACGAGCCGTACAACCTAGAGGAAGAAATGGAGCAACTGGTGGAGCAGTTCACTCGCATCAGAATGAAACACGACCCCTTCTTCTTCTTCGCCACGTTCATCTATATCAAACCGAAAGGTGGAGGTCTCCCCTTCCGATTTGTACTCAGAAGACCGCAGCGCAGACTGCTCAGGTGGCTGGAGGAGCGAAGAAAGAAAAATCGCCCTATCCGTCTCATCCTGCTGAAAGCCCGACAATGGGGAGGTTCCACGGTCATACAGATGTACTTCCTCTGGCTGCAACTCATGTGGCAGAAGGGTCTCAACTCGCTCATTATTGCTCAGGTCAAGGACACCGCAGAAACCATCCGAGGAATGTTCGATGAAGCGTTGAAGGAATTTCCAACCAAGTTCCTGCACGAAATGGGCGAAGTATATTCTGAGAGCGAGCCTAAGTTTGTTGGAGTGGGAACATCAGGAAACGTGAAGAAGGTTCCTCAGCGATTCTGCAAGATTAAGGTGGGTTCCATGCAGAAACCTACTTCTGCCAATGGTGAAGATTACAACCTCATCCACTGCTCTGAGGTAGGATTGTGGGAGAAGACAGAAGGAAAGTCTCCTGAGGAGGTTATCCAGAATGCCACCAATGGCGTGCTCTACCGACCATACACAATGATTGTATATGAATCAACCGCCAATGGTACAGGAAACTTCTTCCATCAGGAGTGGCTGGCAGCAGAGAAAGGTGAATCTGTATTTGAGCCGTTCTTCGTCCCTTGGTTTGAGATTTACGACCTCTACCATCTTGACTTCGAGAGCAAGAAACAGAAAGAGGAGTTCGCCAAATGGCTATACGAAAACCGCAACAACACCAACACGATGTCGAATCGTGAGGAGCCAGTAACTTATCTTTGGAAGCTGTGGCAGATGGGAGCACCGTTGGAAGCTCTTAACTGGTATATCGTGGAACGCAAGAAGTTCACTGACCACGGAGATATGGCTAGCGGATTCCCTTCTGACCCAGTAGAAGCCTTCAAGCACTCAGGAGCCAAGGTATTTGCAGAGGAGAAGGTTGACCAGTTCAAGAAAGGTTGCAGAGCACCTAAGTTCATCGGCGATGTGTATGGTGATGGCTACAAGGGTAAGAAGTGCCTACAGAACGTGCGGTTCTCGGAAGACAAGACTGGGCAGTTATGGATATGGAGCAAGCCTGAGTACTTTGACGATTGCAAGGTAACCAACCGCTATCTGGTTGTCGTGGATATTGGCGGTAGAGGTAGCAAGGCTGACTGGTCTGTTATCTGTGTCTTCGACCGTTATTGGATGATGGAAGGCGGCAAACCATACGTGGTAGCCCAATGGTACGGACACATAGATATGGACTTGCTGGCATGGAAGGCTGCCCAGATAGCAAAGTTCTACGACAATGCCCTGCTGGTGATAGAATCCAACACCTTGGAGACGAAAGACAAGGAGCACATCTTGGAAGGTGGCGACCAGTCTGAGTTCATCCTGAATCAAATCAAGGATGAGTACGATAATCTCTATGCACGCAAGCAGAGCGAAGCAGACATCAAGGAAGGTCTTCCACGTAAGTACGGATTCCATACCAATGTGGCAACCAAGCCAATGGTTATCTCAGTTCTGGTTCAGGTAGTCAGAGAACATCTATACGTTGAGCGAGACCAGCGATGCCTGAACGAGTTCCTTACCTACGAGCGTAAGAAGAACGGAGCATACGGAGCCATCGACGGAAAGCACGATGATTTGCTCATGACTAGAGCCATCGGACTCCACATCTGTTTCAATGAAATGGAAATGCCAAAGATGATACAGAATCAGGCAAGAGTAATGAGAAGAAAGGTTTCTGTTTCGGCAGCAACCATCATATAGTTTCAAACAATAATAATTACGATTATGAAAGTAACAAAGATTTTCAAGCGCATCAAGTGCGAAATCATGTACCGCCAAGCTACGGCTAAGGCAGACTACGCATCCAAGAAGAACAATGGTGAAATCTTCTACGTCCTTCCTACGCAGAAGGGCAACCTGATGATTATGAACCGCTCGCTCTTCGAGGCATTCAAGAAGACCAAACTGGTAGACAGCGACATGAAGGTCAGAGACCTCTTCAAGGATTGCGTCTACCACACCAACTGCAAGAGCAAGAAAGGCAAGGAAAGCCGCAAGCGCAAGTTCCTCCGCTGGAAGGGCTTAATCTAAAAAATATCCCACCTAAATAAACGGATAAAAGATAGGTAGAGAAATTTCTGCCTATCTTTGCACTATTATTAATAATGTGTATCAAATATGATTTATAAAATTGTACAAGGCAACGCTTTCAAACTCCACATCTTGGTGAGAAAGATGGATATGTCTAAGGAGTTCAACCGCTTGGTTGACTTCGATATAACTCAGGCATCCGACATCAAGGTGGAACTGCAATGCTGTTTCGATGATTCCATCATCGTGCCAACGTCCATCGGTGGCATAGAGCATAATGTGCTGGTGTGCAATATCCCATCCACCCTAGACATCGGCAACTACAATGTAGCCGTATCATGGAACTACGATGGTTATGCCATGAAGAGTGTGGAGCGAAACATCTTGCAGATTATTGAGACCAATCATAGGGTGAAGGTTCCTTGTGGAGTCTTCCAAGGCGAAACGGTTGGAATGTTCGACCTTCGCTATTATATGGTCACTAAGAACCAGTCAGACTGCACCTTTGTCTACTCATTGGATGATGTTACCATCTCCTCTACTCCTGCCACATTGAAGCTGGGCGAGAAGTATGAGGCAACGCTGACTCCAGCCGAAGGATTCAACCTCGGTTTGGTGAAGGTAGTCATGGACGGAACCGACATCACAAGAGAAGCCTATAAGGATGGCAAGATAGAGATTCCAGCCGTATCAGGCTACGTAAGCATCATGGCAAATGGCGATGATAACATCTACTATTACGGAGCCACCGCTGCCAAGGATATGTGCCAGTTCAACATGGAAGACCTTACAAAAGTAGTAGGCGACATCGTAGACAAGTCTATCAACATCACCACCACCAAGGAGAAACCATACATCTGGTTTGCCAGCCGTGTGCCAGTAGAGTTCTATCAGTCAGGACTCACCGCATCCCTCTACTCCACCAAGATAGGCGACATCTACTATTATTGGACAGATGAGTTGAAAGCAGGAGAATATATATATAACGCAAAATTAAAATAATATGGCAAAAGAAACCGTTTATAACAACACGCTCGTAAGTGGAGCAGCCGACGAGACCTTGACATACACCAGATACGTCAAGGATGAGAGTTCGGGTAAATCCACCGAGGAGCTTCTTGACGAGAAGGTCAACAAGACCGACCAACTCGGAACTACGCAGATTGCCGACAAAGCCGTTACTACAGAGAAATTGGAGAATGAATCGGTAACCACCGACAAACTGGATGCTGCATCCGTCACCACCGACAAGGTAGCAGATGCCAACATCACCACCTCCAAACTTGCAGACTCATCCGTAGAGACCGAAAAAATCAACAATAAGGCAGTAACCACGGATAAGTTGAATGATGGCGCAGTTGACAATTCCAAACTCTCCCCTAATGCGGTAACATCGGAAAAGATTAAGAATGAGTCTATCATCACCGAAAAGCTCAACGACCGAGCCGTAACCACGGAGAAGGTGGAGGAGAAGGCTATCACCAATGCAAAGTTGGGCGACCAGTCTGTTGATGGCAGAGCAGTTCGTGAAGCATCCTTGGAGACCAAACATTTCGCCAACGAGTCTGTAACAACAGAAAAGGTAGCAAGAAAGTCTATCACCAAGGACAAACTTGCCGACAATGCAGTCGATTCTTCTCAGGTAGTAGATGGCAGCATCAGAAACGCCAAGTTGTCTCCCGATTCTGTAACTACCGAGAAAATCAAGGATGGTTCCGTCACAAATGAAAAGATAGCAGATAACACGCTTGGCATCGGAAAGTTCGACCCAGAGCTTCGCAAAACCATCCAAGCAGCCACTGGTCTCCCTGAGGATTTGAATCAGATGATTCAAGATATAGACCAGTCTGTCAAGCAGCTTCACGAGAAGGACACAGACCTCCAGTCTCAAATTGACGATAAGCAGCAGCAAATCACCGCCAACGATGGTGATATTTCATTGTTGCAGACTCGCAGCACTCAGATGGAGGAAGCCATCAAGGGCATTTCCGCAAGTGGTGGTGCAAGCCAAGCCTCAGCAGTAACATACGAGAATACAGAGAGTGGTCTTGATTCTGTAACTGCACAGGGAGCCATTGATGAACTTGCAAGCAAGAACAAATCTCAGGACACAGAGATTGCCAAGAAAGCCAACTCTGCCGATGTTGACTCTCAGATTCAGACTGAGCAGGAAAGAGTCAACGCTGAACTTGACAAGAAATTCGACAAGGAGAATATTACCCAAGAGTTCGGTGATTCAGAGGATAAGGTAGTCTCCCAGTTTGCTCTTCCATTCCGTGAAATTGAATCTCCAGAGTTTATCAAGGCAATAGTAGATGCAGAAGACCACTTCCTTTTTGGTATTCAACTTGATGGTTCCATTGATTGGGGCAAGGGTATTCCTGCACCTATTAGACAGAGAATCCAAGAAGTCTTGAATCATGTAGGTGATGAATTTGCTAGTTTATCAGACAAGATAGAATCCATCAAACTTGAATTGTCTGGCTCTTTACAAACTTATCAGCAAACAACAGATGCTACTCTTGCCAACCTACAAGAAACCAAGGTTAATAAGGAGGAAGGCAAGTCTCTCATTGAGAATGAAGTAAAAGAATGCTTTAGAATAATTGAGAATGAAGAGTTTATCTGGGCTATAGTAGATTCAGAGGATAGAGTTATGTTTGGTTTCTACAGAGCAACTGGCACGCCTTATTATCCTCTTAATGAAATGTATCATGTCATTCAGAATGAGGAATACTTTGCTGCTTGGGTTACTACTGACAATAAAGTAGTACTTGGGCTTAGAAGAGACGGAGAGGTTATTGGTGAGATTCATGCTGTCAATGCCTTGAAACACGTTATATCTCAGCTTCAATCAGACCTTGCATCATTGCAGGAGAAGGTAGGTACAATAGATACTAACCTTAAAGAACTTCTCGATGTTTTCTCTTTGCAGGAGAATCCTGAGTATATGGCAGTAGAGAAAGATGCAGAAGGAAAGGTTCTGTCTGCTACTTATAGTGATGGTAGTCACTATTCTCATAACTTGAAATCTGAAACCATTGATGATAAGGTTGATAAAGAACAAGGCAAGTCTCTCATAGATTCTGATGTGGCTGGTGCTCATTGTGCTTTTGAAGACCCAGAGGAGAGGTTCAACATAGAACTTGATTCTGAAAGCAGAGTATTGTCTTATAGGGACAAGAATGGCATTAAAAATGAGAACGTAGGATTCAATACGCCAAATTATTATAAGAATTGGAAGAAATGTGAGTGGATAGAAGATTCTGATGTTATTCCTATCGTGAAGAAATCAGATGATATTCCATTAAGCATTCTTGATGGTGTATCAAATCATAACACTCCAAACTTAATAGTTCCGTCAGATATTCAAAAAACTTTCAATGACGGAACTCATAGCTTTACACCTCCTAATGCTGGTTATGAAATGTCTAACCGCATAGAATGCGAGGCAGGAGACTGGTTTACTCGTACAGGTACTGCTACAGGTATGATAGTTGTAACTGATTCCAATGACAAGAACGGACAGAGATTGTTTAATTCTGATGGAACTACATTGGGAAGTACCTTCCAAATACCAGAAGAATTAACTTGGGTAAAATATATACGAATGGCAGTTGATGCAGCAGCAGCAAAAGCAGGAGAGGTAGTTATCTGTAGAGGAAAGAAGGCATATAGTGGAGAATTAAATGGAGATTTCCTTACTTTGGATAAACTCCGTGTGATGAAATCAAATATGCCTAAAGATTTGCGCTTTCTCAAAACGTCAAATGGAGACTATTATGAACTTTATATTGATGAGAAAGACTTTTCTGTAAAAGCCAGAAAGATAGACCCATCAGTTATAACAGACCTACCAGATGATTTCCCAGTATTTAATGCAAAGGGAGACTTCAGTAAATATTTTAATTATTTGGTTGCAATGCCTATTTCTTATATGGTGGAACAAAACCAAAATGGAGTCACAGCATATCAAAAAATGGGAGCAAATGCTTATTATTATGCCGAGTTTAGAAAGGAAAGGTCTTTAAGTGGTCAAGTTAGATATGTCGCTATGCATCCTTATTATTCTTACAAAGGAGTAAAAGGAGAGATTGGACTTACTATTTATGACAAGAAATTTAATGTAGTTGAGACAAATATTAAAGCATCAAATGTGATGCCTGACGCACATGACTTTGTATATATAGATGATAACCATGTCATTTTAGTAGGATATGGTGAAAAGAAAAATATAACTATTACACAAGGAAGTGTGTCTTTAAATATACTCTCACAAAGTATATATATATCTGAGATAAAGAAAATAAATGGTCATTGGACTGAATTAGCATCTTTTGATACAAATGACTATCCTCAGTTGTTAACAGATGGCATAAATAATGGTTGTGATTTTGTTAGGACACATTGGAATACAGTACAATTAGACTATGATGGTAATTTACTTATCAATATGCGCGATATGAATTGTTTCTGGAAAATAAAGCGTGTGGTTGACACCAGTGGTAATATTACTATTGGTTCAAAGACAAAAGACTATAATGAAGCTATTATCGGAAGGGTTGGTGGAGTATATAATTCTGGATATATTGATAGTAAGAGAGTTCTTGAAGAAGGTTTTCAATTTACAGATATTCCTTCATCTTTAGGTGGACGTTCTTCTGACGAGCCTTCTTTATGGAATTTCTATCATGAGCACGATGTTACATATTGGGGAAAGAAAATGATTAGTGGCGAAGAATATCCTACATATATATTGTTTGACAACAATATGTGGACAGGAGAAACACCTACAGGTAACTATTATGATGTCAATCCAAGAAATAATTACAAAAACAATCCTAATGGAAATAACGACCATTATTTTGTTGCCAGTAAGTCAGATAACGGGGCTTATGATGAAAAAATGGTTTCTCGTATTGTTCAGCTAAGTATAGATTGGACAAATCATCTTATCAAGGACTATAAAGTATATGAGATTTCAAAGAAGTATTCATACACAAGAAGCTCTGTTCAGATGTTTGATGAAGGCGTTTTGCTTATATCTTGGGCTGACCAAAGTTCCGTAGGGTTATATGACTTCAATGATGAATCCACTGAAATAAATGGGAAACTTCTAAAGAATGGAAAAGAATTGTTCTCTGCAAAAATATATACATACAGAGTGCATGGCTATAAATAATTAAAAAAATGAATATTATGAATAAGTGTTTAATTACAAAGCTAGAAGGAAGTGTTAATAATAACAACCTTCTTAAAATTGGAGAAATGCGACTGAGGATTGCAAAAAATGTAACTCCTACATCTACAGGGAGAAAAATAGATTTTAATGTTAGTAAACCTATTACTCTCGGAATCGTAGGAGAGGGTTAGTTTACAGATAGCAATCTTGCTGAAAACAAAGGCAAGACTGTTACTTTAAATCCTGGTGAAAAAAGTATTTTTGTTAGCAATGATGTGGAAGAGATTGCTATCCTTGACAAATACAGTATAATTAGATTTTCAAGCAATTATGGCAAGACTCTTTCTTTAGATATTTCAGCTTTAAAATATTCTACAGCTCTTGTTGAATTGTATTTACCTAACACACAGGTTGATGGTAATATAGGCGATTTGAAAGCTCTTACTGCTTTGACTAAGTTATATTTACCTAACACACAGGTTGATGGTAATATAGGCGATTTGAAAGCTCTTACTGCTTTGCAGTATCTATTTGTATTTGGTACAAAGGTTAATGGCAATATAGGAGATTTAAAAGCTCTTACTGCTTTGACTAGCCTTAATATGGATGGTACACAGGTTAATGGCAATATAGGAAATTTAAAAGCTCTTACCGCTTTGACTAGCCTTAGTCTGAGTGGTACACAGGTTAATGGCAATATAGGAGATTTAAAAGCTCTTACAGCTTTGACTAATTTAAATATATCTAACAGCCAAACTCCTTTGACAGGAGATGTTGGTACATTAGGTACTTTAACCAAGTGTACAGATATAGGTTTAAAATATTGCAAATTAACAGGTGATTTGGCAACTCTTCCTTCTGTATGTCGATTTATTTCATTCTCTAACGACAAAGGTTCAGTATTCACATGGGGCACTCGTCCATCTTCTGCTAAGATTATTGCCATTGAAGGTACAGCATCCCTTACTAACATTGACAAGATGTTGCAAGACCAAGCACAATGTCAGGTTGGATTTTCGTCAGGAGATGGTGTATGGTATAAGATTATCCAAGTCGCTGGAAACCGCACCTCTGCATCCGATGATGCAGTAGCAACTTTGCAACAGAAGGGATACACTGTCAGCATAAATAAAGTATAAGTTTAACCTTAAAAAGAAAGGAAACAAAATATGAATAAGTTAACAAAGAAGTATAAGGTAGTACATGAGGAAACCAAGATGGTATTCCCTCTCACAGAGGAAGGTAACAATAATGATGTATTCCCATCAGTGAATGCCACCGCAGTAGAGTTTGACACATACCCAGAAGCCAAGGCTTACGTAGATGAGCATAACTTGGTGTATGAGGAACCAAAGTATGGGGAGTAACCCATATAGATAGATAAAGAAGAAGGGAGTGTTGCTTAGCACTCCCTTTTCTTGTATTCACTCTTCAAGTTTTTCTATTTCTATTTTAACTTAGGCAGTTCATCATCATCTACTGCATCAGGTAATTGGATAACCAAGCACTCATTTCCTGACTTCTTTAAGCATAAACTACCAAAAACAAGAAACGCAATATCAACAATAGGCAGGAATATACCCATAAGGATATAATCAGAAACTGGTGCGTCTATATGTATTGCCAAAGCAATAAATGCAGCATCAATGATTATACAACCAAGTATGCCTATAGTATAAGCTATAATTTTCTTCTTCATAAGCTTGAATGTTTAATTGGTGCAAAGATAACTAATTATTTCGGTTCGTCTCTATCAATTAACATTATTAACACTCGAAACATCAAAGAACTTCTCGCACAAACTCCCCATTATATAGCATGGTTCCTCGCTCAGCATATCAATTCCATCCTGCTCACAGATATGAGCTACCACATGAAGAAGCTCATGACCTATTGTATTGATGATGCTGCCATTTGATTCACACTCCCCAATGGCAAGCACACTCCTTCTTTCTGATAGGTTGGAATAGGTAAGCCCCCTATCTCCACTCGATAAAGACAGATGCTTATATGCTTCCGATAACGGATTTCCGTTGCAGCCAATATCCGAAAGAGCATGGCATATCTCATCGGCATCAGGTGGCTGATAACCTATGAAACATACTATGCTCCAATCGTACTTCGGGAGTTCAATCACTCTTCTCATCATAACACATCTTCCCAAGGAATAGGCACACCATTATGGCAGCAGTCGGCATAGAATCGGTTGAAGATAAAACCATCCTTCTGGTCGGCATCATCCACCATATCCTTGATAAACTGGGCTAACTGCTCCTCATCCTTGATGGAAGACTTGTAGAAGTCTGCCCTCGCCATGTTCGCCACATATACATGGTCGTAGCCTATCTTATTCTTCACCTCTACACCCTGACCAAGCAGCAAGGCATCCACCTTCTCCTTATCCCAGAACGAGACACTTACATCACGCTTGGAGGAAGGGTCATACTTGTACATCAGACTCACCGCCCATTCGCACATTTTCTTACTGAAATGATAGCCATTGTATCTGAGATAAGAAACCATTCCCTCAGGTTTGAGGTCATACATATCCAATGGCATTCTGCATTTTCCCATATTGCTGAATATTAAAGGGAGTCTGGTTCCGACATAAATGTCACTACCAAAACTCCCAAGTTAAACACTAGCGACCGCCACCATTGTAGCCGCCACCACCTCTTTCACCATAGCGGTTCGGGTAGTTCCAATCATCATTGACGTTGTTGAATCTACGTCTGTTCTCACGCTCTTCACGTTCCTCACGCTCTCTTCTCCAATCGTCACGATAATCAGGCATACGCTCACCCATACGCTCCTGCTTCATCTTTTTTAGGCAGGACATAGCCTTGCTGCCAAAACCAAGCATGGATTCGATGTTGTCATACAAATCATCGAACTTATCTTCTGTAATCTCAATCATTACCATAATCATAAGATTTTAAATGAATAAATAGGTAGGAGATTACTTGCTCATGGTCTGCTGGAGCCATCCCATCATCTTGTCAATCTTGCCCTCAATGCCTGAAACCTTACCTTCCAGTTTATTGATTTTCTCGGTCTGTTCCTTCTCCTTGGCTATCTGGGGGTTGAGTTGCTGTAGCATTCCCTCACAAGATTCTACTACCCTCTTGTTGTAATCTACGCTCTCCAGTATCGCCTTGGATTGTCTCAGCATGGCATCCACCTCTGCACTCATGGCATCCTTGTTGTCGCTAACCACAAGATTCTTGTCGTTGGCTATCTGTCCGTTTGCTGGCAGTTGCTTGAAATCCACTTCCTCATCACCCAGCTTCACCTTTACGTCAACTACGGTCTCCATAGGCTGAGGAGTAAAGCCGTTATTAAAGGTTGGGTATTTCGTCTGAGGATTGCTTACTGAAACCACCTGACCGATTCGCAAGTTCGGGTTCTCGCCCTTGTCTAGGACATAGAATAAAGAATTAGTTCTTAAACCTTGAAACATAATGTAATCTCCTATTATCTATTCTTGTTAAACAATACCCGACATCATCTGTAGGGTGTTAGTGTCTCTCTCAAACCAGAACTGATAAACACCAGTTCCCTGCACGTCTGCAACCGTCAATGGTTCGCCATTATACTTGGTCACAGCCTGAGTACTTCCGTTGGTCTCGAAAAGGATAGGCAGCGTACCAGTCGTTCCTGTCGGAATAGCCTGCATCAGGTTCACGAAAATCGTTCCTCTATAGCTGGCATTCACGAAGGCGTGGTTTTTGAACGAGAAAACAACATTGTTGGTGTTCACCACCACGCCCGTAGAAGCGATAGCTGCCGAACCATTACGATTCACCCATGTAAATGGTCTTAACCAAAACATAGCAGCCTCCTTTCCTTATTAACCCCAGAATCCTGCATTGTTAGCAGCATTCAAACCATACAAGCCAGCCTGATAAGCAACGCAGTTAGGAACCGCAGTAAATGGGCTGTAAGGAGTTGTCACGGTCTCAGGCAACTTACACTTGATACCAGCCACCTCGTTCTGCAAGCCAGCCAATACCTGATTGATAGGAGCCACAGCCTGACCAACAATCTGAGAGGTCATAGCAGAAGACTTGAAGGTGCTGTTCTCTTCACGAAGAGCATCAATCTTGTTCTGTAACTCTCTCATTTCAGCTTGCTTTTGTCCGTCAACGATAGTCTGAGTACTCTCCTTGATAGCGTTGTGCAAGTCACAAGTCTGTCTCTGAGTCTCGTAAGCGACATTGGAGAAACCACGCTCCTGACCTACTGCCACATTGTTGATGGCATTCTGCAAGGTTCCTGTCTGCTGGCAGATAGCCAAGCGGTTCTCGCAGCAGCAGTTAGCAATCTGCTGAGCAATCTGCATATTACCCTGCTGCAAGGCATTGATAGTCTGCATACCGCTCATACCAACCTGATTACCTACACTCTGAACCTGAGAAGTCAAGGCAGAAATGGCACTCTGAATCTGACCCTCAGTACAGTTCAACTGGGTAGCCAAATTGCTGAGCGCATTGCGATTTCCACCGATGGCATCCATCAGAAGACCACGATCATAGTCATTGTTAATCTCGTTGGCGAGACCACCACGACCATTATTGCCGAAACCACCCCAGCCGTTACCTCCCCAGCCCATGAGGAAGAAAAGGAAGATTACCCAGATAAACAAGCCACCTTCACCACCGAAACCATTGTTTCCCTTCATGGCAAGAAGGACATTTGGGTCAACACCCTGCTTCTGGAGCAGAGGCGCAAGAAGACCGAGCATCCCATTGTTAGATGTTGAGCCTTCGTTTCCGAATACATACGTTTTACTTTCCATATTATCCTGAAATCTTTTTTTGTTAAACACTAAATTATGATTCTCACTTTGTAACGTTACGAGCACAAAGATACGAATAATATGAATAGAGATTGATAAACTCGTAAAAGATTCTATAAATGCCTGACTAGGAAAGATTTATGGTTACGGAAAAGGTCGTAAATATACAGGAGGGGCGATTGGGTCTCTCCTATATATATAATGTGTAGCGATTACTAAAGATGGATGCCGTACTTTCGTGATAGCTTGCGGAAGAAAGCCTTCTTATTGGCAAAGTATCGGATAAGCGACTTATTCCACTTCTTCTCATGCCCGAACTGGTCATGGATGCCTTCTGGTATCTTGCCATCGTGAACATACTTTTCAAAGGATGAGATAGACTTTCCCATTTCATTAGCACACCAGCCCTTGTTGGCTTGTGTATCATTCATCATTGCAGTAAGGAGTGCCACCAGTTCCATATCATTCTCTGATAGACCGCAAGGGATAGGTTTGCCTTCCGCTTGGGCAACTGCTGATTCATGCGCCTTATCTGCAAGAGCACGAAGTCCAGCTTCGATGATGCTGTAATTTACTAATTGCGACATAAGCATATAGAATTAAAATGAGTGTAATCAGGAACATATCACAATAGTACATATTGTTTGTGATAACGATAGAGCCGAATATGATGTGTATCACATTGACTCCTGCGATATAGAGTATCGGGATGCGCCACTCTACACACAATCTGTGCAACACCTGACCCTTCCAAAGAGAAATCGGGTAGAGGATATAAGTGATGAAATAGAAGAACCAGACAGGTTCCTCATTCTCTTCATACCACAGCGTTATCTCCATTTTGTTGTCATAGAACTGAGAAACACCATACCATCGCATAAGCATGACCAATATAGGCGCATACTTGAAATAGAGTAAGTCAGTCTTAATCTTGCTGCGTTCGGGGAGAAGTTTTGTAATCTCTCCAATTAACTTCTTGACTCGTAGGTCTTCTTCATCTTTTTTCATAAGCCTTCATTTTTTAAGTTTATAATGATTGGATAATCTTTTGCTGATGTAATCACCTGAAATTCAGATGTTCTTAGATGCTGCAAATATAAAAAGAAATAATGGAAGCATAACAATTTAGGATATTTTTAATAGTTAAACTTTATAAATACTTACAGATTGATAGATTTAGACAAGAAAAAGAGGCAAAAAGTTTCAGATTGAAAGCAATTATCCCCCGAAAGCCCAGCACTTTCAGGGGATAGTCATATATGTATTACTTCTCTGTCTTCGCCTTCTGGTTAGCCACAACCACCTTGTTAGCCTTCTCAAGCACGACAAGAATCTTCTTTCTCAATTCACGAATCTGCTTCATGTCCTCAGCGTTGTAGGCATCCTTGCCATCATCCAAGAAACCTTTCTTCAACTCGGAAATCTCCTGCTTATCAAGTGAAATCTCGTCAATGGCATCAATGGCAGCCTTGTTGGTGTTGTAGTAGCCATCACTCTGACTAGGAGCCGTATCAACCAATAGGTCGTAGGCAGACTTGAATCCGTTCAACTTAGTGTAGAGTTGTTTCAGCTTCAAGTCCTCGAAATCATCCTTCGGAGTGGCGTGAGCCTTGTATATATCCTCGGCATTCAACTTGTGAGGTCTATACTCCTCCCCACTCTCCTCAGCACGTTCCTTCTTCTTGTCTTCCTCATACTTCTTCACCTTCACATCATCCTGCTTGTACTGCTTATACTCCTCAGAGCCGTAGAACCGCTCCAGCATAGAGTAATCGCCATCTACCTTAGCTTGTTTCTTCAACTTGCTCAGGGTATTGGCTGCACGGTCGTGGTTCTCCTTCATATCCCAGAACTCATCACCTTGTTTCTTAGTAACCGGTCTATCATCTGGATTGCTGACGAACTTGCTGAATAATGGAATATCAGCCACCTTGATTTCCTTCGGGTCGTTGAGTGACTTGGTAAGAACACCGAGCACCTGACTGCCCATGGTGTAAGCACCACCGAGATAAGAAGACAAAACATGGTCAACCACAGCAGGGTTATTCAGATTGTATCTTGGGTCACCGAAAGCATCAATGCTATTCTGCTGCACATCAGGATAGTCGTTTCCGATTGAGTTAACCATCTTGGATGCACGAACCAGCCAATCAGGAGTGCCCACGTATGCCTTGGTAAAGTTAGGGTCATACTTGTTGTACTCTGTCTCCTTGAATAATGGCTTACCAGTAAAGTCAACATTGAAAGCCAACTCAAAGACTGGGCGGATGGCATTCGGCATCAGACTGACCGCAATATTTCCGTCATATCCAGTAGGGTCGAGCGGAAGCATATCCACCACCTGACCGAGCAAGTCTTCTGCATACTGGCTCCAACTCTCCTCTGCCAACTCGACACCCATCATCTTGGATGCAATCATATCGCCTACTCCATAGAAGGCACGGAACTCCTGAGCAAGCGGAATCTTCACATACTCATGAGTAAACGGAACCCACATGATAAGGTTGTTTCTTCTATCCCACTTTGTGAACTGCCAGTACTTATCCTTATCATCATCACCGCCCAACAGACTCATCAGGGCAGCGTTAACGATAGGAACCAGCACACCACTCGCCAACCATGATGCAGTAACAGCCGTGAACTTGAAAGGATGATGCTTAGCAAGCGCACCCAAGGTCTGCAAGCTCTGTACTGATGGGTTGATGAAGAGATAGAGATTTCTAATCATCTGCCAGCCATATTCGCCAGTACCCTTGCGGTTGAAGTTCAAGGTCACGTCCTTGGCATCATTCACAGCCTCATCAATGGAACGTCCATACTGAATAGAGGTCATGTAAACAGCAAATCGGTTGCTATCCTCGATTGCTCTGTTCAGGAACTCAATGCCATCCATGATGGTGTGCCCTACTTTAACTGGATTCGTCTTCCATCTATCCAAATCCTTCAAGTCATTCTTGAATTTCTTCTTCAAGTCTTCCACATCAAGTGAAGATACAAAGCCAGTTTCGCCACCATTCATCATGAAGTCATAGAACATCTGTTCCTTAGGAGTAGCGTTTCCGTTGCTTACCTTTTCTCTCAACTTGCCGTTCTGATAATCTTTCAGCATGAATCCGAGATTCCAAGAGGTAGCGAGATTCTTTCTGAGCAGATAGTTGTATTTTGCATCCTCACGAATAGCGGTAGATGCCAGAGTCATGGTCAGGTCTCGGAAGTAGTTGGAAGGAACGAAGAGAGGTGAAAGACTGGTATAGGCAGCAGCCATCTTTCTGCCCAACCAAGCAGCAGCCCTATCAAGTTTGCCGCTCTGAATCTCTCTCACTCGGTGTGCTCTGGTATTGTTCATCGCCTGAGCCAACTGAGGGTCACCATTCACATAGATAACGTACTCCTCGCCATCCTTCATCACTCTTACCTCATGTTCTCTCTCCTCGCTGTGAGTCTGAGGATAGGCAATGTTCAGTCCATCTCTCTTCTGGGTAGCATCGCCAGTCTGAGCCATCTGCTCCATCTTCTGCTCAAAAGCATCAATGGCAGCCTTCACCTGATTGCTATTCATCTGAGAAGTTATCTGAGGTGTAGCAGGAATCCACTCCTCGTTGCCGTTGGCATCAGTACTCTTCACATACCAAGCCTTGCTCAGGGTCAGCAGGGAGGTAGGATGATTCTGAGCCAAGAGCATCAGGTGTTGCTTCACCCAGTTCTTGTTGTTCAGCAGGATTCCACTCTCTGCCATATTCTCGATGTAGGCGATAGGGTCGTCAGCGATAGAGGTTCGTCCGTGTGCCGTCTTCAAGGTCTGATTGAACGCACCCTTGCCACCACCAACATAGTCCCATACTTGGTCGGCAGTAGTGCCATCCCAGCCACGGAGAGGAATATAATGTCTATACATATCACGCACATACTGATAAGTATCTTTGCTCATCATGCCAGCCTTATAGCCATCACGGAGAATCTTCTTGGTAGCAGCATTCGTAGCATTCCATAGGTCTTGCACCTCAGCTACATGACTACTCTCAATATCCCTTACCAGTTTGTGGGCAGCTTCCTCAAAGTCCGAGCCACCGAAGAGAGCCGACAAGCCTGAGTAATCGTAGGCAATACCATTCTTGTCGTAGCGATAGTCCATAAAAGATGGAGAGAATTTCGTTCTGAGCGCATTATCTCTCTGTCTCCAAGTATTGAAATCCACTCTTCCAAACTCCAAATCGCTATCATTGGTAATGCGGTTCATATCGCCCTTGTAAGCCCTGTATGCCGCACTTCTCTGAGCCACGTCCTCAAAGTCAGCATCCAGTGACTTCTTGAAAGCCATCTGAGCATCACGCTCCAAACCATGCTTAGACATCATGTAGATACGTACATTATCATAGCTATCACCCAGTATCTTCTTCATCTGGTGATAAGCCTTTCTGAGTGGCTGCAAGAACTCATTATTATACTCCTCAAACTCGTTCTTGCCCTTACCGTGACTTCTGTTCTCGGCAGTATAGGCATCCTCAGCCATGTTCAGACGGTCAACACCCACTTCCTTCATGATAGCTTCCTGAGCCTTGCGGATAGCCAGCATACTATCTTGAAAGGCGATACGTTTGAGCACAGAACCACGCTGCAACTCTCGGTTGAACTCACCAAGGGCAGTATCATCACTCAGAAGATGCTGCTCGTAGGTTGGAGCAGTCTTCCACAGAGCCATCTGTTTGCGGTACTCGTCCACTCTTCTCAGGAAGTCAACGGCACTCTCACCAGCGTTACGTTGTGGAATGGTTGGTCTCTGAGCATCCTTTGGCAGATTATTATCCTTCTTCCACTGGTTCAAGTCATGTTCAAACTTGTCATAGCGCAAGGAGAATCGGGTATTCCCCACGATATTGGCATTGTTCTCATCGAATATCACGTAGTTGTAATCGCCTTCCTCAGCACCGCCATGAATAAGACCAGCAGGGTACTTGATGCCGACAAAACCATTATCAGAAAGAATCTGACTAGCGGCATTATCGCCTACATAAGTACTCAACTTTCTGTAAAGTTCCTCACCAAGGTCAGCATCCTTAATGTCTCTAACTAGGTCATTGTACCAGATGGTAGCGAGTACATCATCAGGAGTAGCATCCTTCAAATACTCGTTTAAAGCAAGTACATCATCATCTGCCACATAATTCTCAATCACATCCTTAATATCTGATTTCAGTTTCTCAACTCTTCCAGCCACATCTGTTGTGTTAACATAAGTCTTCAATGTATGAGCAATGAAATCATTAAGAGGAGTAGCCTTGAAATCATTGAAACCTTGATTATCTGATACTACCTTATAGGCATCTTCTGCCACCTTCTGCTTATCCAAGGAATCAGGAATTGTTCCTTCCCAATCCAGATAGTTGCTACCATTATCATCAGGAATATCTACATCATAACGGTTGGCATTTCCCTGAGTCAGATAGTCTTCATCAAGGGAATCAATCCACTTCAAACCTTCCTTATACTCTGCAAGTCTATCCTTCAAGTTCTGCTCATACTCAGTTCCCTTCTCTCTATCCTTCAAGTTTTCAAGGGTACGCTGAATATCATTGGCATCAGCACCGACACGTTTCTTGGCAAACTCCTTGGCACTTTCCACACTACCGCCAGTAGCCACATCGTTCACCATTTCACCAAAGACTCTTCTCTTGAAAATATCGCCCTTCACCCCATCAGGGTAGCGCATATTTTTATAGAGGTCTTCCATCTTTCTATTCTTTGCTCTCTGGGCATATTCACGTCCAATCTTGCTAGAGTTGGTAACATACACACCATGACCGAAGCTCTCACTTCCCTCGCCTTCCAAGGCATGAGACAAATCGAACTTGTCAAAGCTAGCACCAGTACCATGATAGGTACGGATGCTAAACTTAGGGTCAGAGCCAGTAAGCAGAGGAGCAATCACATGTTCCGTCAACTGGGTAGGGATTCCGTTGCCGATGATGGTATGACTCAGGTTCTCAGAGAATGGCATCTTGTAATCATCGCTCACTCCTGATACTCTTGCGAGCACTCTACCCATGGCACGATATACCTTGCCGTCAGGCATCACAATCACGTCACCACTCTTGGTTCGGAGTGTTGGCAGCAGTTCATCAGCGAAGGCATGAGGAATCTTTCCGTCAGCATAGGCACTACCCATCACGTACAATGGCTTATCAATGTTTCTCCAGTCAATGCCATCAGCCTTCAAGCGAACGTCCATCCAAGGAGCCACACCATTCTTCTTCTCGGTCAGGGTCGGGATAATATCAGCCACAGCTTCATACCATCCGCTCTTGTGTGCCATCTTCTTTGGCTTTTCAGGAAGTTTGCCATCACGAACCGCACGGACAATCAATCTCTCTCGGTTGGTGTAGCCGCCATAGTCAGCAGCGTTATACACATCTGCATCCCAAGTGTAGCCGTTGGCATCCAGAGCATCGGTGATAGTCTTCATGGCATCCGAATCCTTATATCCCTTCACGTTCTCAATGGTCACAACCTTTGGCTTAATAGCATTGATGAACTCGGCAGTACTAGCAGCAGTCTCCTTGTCAAGTTCCACCTCAGCATGGTTACTCTTCGCCTGAGAGTAGTTCTTGCAGACTGGGCTGGCATGGAAGTACTCCACCTCGCCATCTATCTGCTTCACTAACTCCTTAGGGTCAACATCACGAACATCAGCAGTAACGATGTGCTGCCCGAAGTTGTTGCGATATACACCGCTTATCTTCTCGTCATACTCAACTGCCACCACTGGGTCGATGATACCCTTCAAGCCTTCCTCAACAAGACCGCCACCGCTAAAATATGTTCCAGCCTTAATGAGTGAGCCATCCTTCAGGGAGAACTTAGGTTCCTCGCCATCAATCTCAGCCTTGCGGTTCTCGCCAAGTGCCTGAGCAATATGAATCATCTTCTTGTTAGCCATCTTCCAGCCGCTCGGCATATCATCAATGGCAGTCTTGATAGCATCATCCACCTCATCAGGAGTGTTCAGACTCTTCAAGTCCTCAGCCATATCAGCCGCCCCACTCTCCTTTCCGTCAGCCATATCACGGAGTGAGAAGGACACATCGCCCACGCCCAAGAAAATCTGGTCTTTACGAGCCACGTCCTCAGTAGATTCAGCGAGAGATTTTCTTCTCTCCTCAGGAGTCATGTTCAATCGGGCAGATACGTTACGAGCTTCCACCTCTCCTGAGAGGCGTTTATATCCATCATATCCGATACGGCTAGACTTCTCCAATCTCTCAATCTGCTTGGTTAGGTCGTTGTATCTATCGTTGATTTCATACTTCTTTCTCTGCTGCTCCTCAGGAGACATGGCATAGAACTCCTTTGCTACTGCATCTTTTTCTGCCCTCAACTTGGCGATAGCATCCAAGGCATTCTTGTCAACTATCATTTCACTATTGCCGCCTTGTGCAAATCCTTCCTTCTCCTGAATATAGTGCTGAATCTCGTGAACCAAAGACCTTTTCAGAAGACGAGTTGAGGTTTTGTAATACGTATCCCATCCAGATTTTATTGCCTCACGAATATATCCAAGATTCAGGGTAATGGTATTATCATAATAAGGACCCCCCATCTTCGCTCTACCCTTCTGAATTTTCACATTCTTCAATTCAGGATAAGCATCAAACAACTCAGGGTATTCCTTAAACAAATCGTTTGGTTTCTCCACTATATCTGATAGAGTCAGAGTCTTCTTGTTTATCCATTCCTTCGGGTCACGAAGAACAACATCAGGCATTTCGTATCTCCACTTGCCATCAGCACCACGCTCCCAGCCAGTAGCTGTCTTGATAGCCTTAGCTTTCTTTTTGTTCTTCTCCATATCCTTTGCCACGGAGAGATTATCCATGCGGAAGGTACGCTCCTCTGCCTTGTCAGAAGCAGCCGCACCACGCTCGCCAGCAAGAGAGAATCGAATATTGTCGCTACTATTGATTGCATCCATAGTAACCTTCTGTCTATCCTCAGCATTTCCACGCTCATAGCTGCTTACGTCTAGACCTGCCTTCTTCAAGGCATCTACCACATCGCTTGGAGTATCGCTTGGAACAATAGCCTTTTCAAACTCATCAAGTCCGTAAGGTCTCATAAACTTGGTCTCAAAGTAGAACACCTTATAGTCTTTCTTGATTGTATCAAGCAACTTATTGTATCTATCCATCCACTCATCAGAGACCTCAACATTATAAGCCTTCTTCAAATACTCCTTTTCATTTCCCTTATGGTCGGTAAGTTCTACCATACGAGAAACACCGCTATCATCAAACGCATATCTGTTGTTGGAGCCAACACGGATTTCGTCAGACAACTCCAAGAACTCCTTGGTAATCTTGTCTTTTATCTGGTTATGTCTCTCATCACCAAAAGGAATCAACTTATCCTTGGCATTCTTCATGGCAGCAAGCGTATTAACCTCAGGAGAGTTCTTTGCTATGAACACACCAAGTTCTGAGCCGAAGGCAGTATAGCCGCCAGCCACACCCTGTTTCTTCATGAGCTTCACGGCATTTTCTATAGTATTAGGGATATACTTAGGCTTACCGCTAGGTGTAGTGCCATTATAAAGCATTTCCTCAACACCATATTCCTCTGTCTTCTTATCCAGCCAAGATGGGAAATCATCAGAGAGTTTCTTATCATTCTCAACCTTTTCCTTGGCAGCATCCATCGTGTCGTGAACATCTACCTTTCCATTCTTTCTGTTATTGCGAACCACATCATTCACGAAATCAGCAGCGATATAGAAGTTCTCCACGCCTTCAAGTTCTTCAAGACGTTTCTTCTTCAAAGCAACAAGCAAATGATTACCCTGCTTTTCTGCACTTGCGATACGAGCCTTCAATTTCTCACGTTGAGCATCTACGTCATTATCCTTGCCAGTAGCCTTATTCATCAGTTGAATCAGTTCTGCTACCTCTTTATCAGTATAATCTGTTTTGTTGCCATTATCTGAGATACGCATTACCTCGTTGGTAATGTCGTTGTCATACTTGCCATTCTGATAGATAGTTTCTGGATTCATACCCTTATCAAACAAGTAGTGCCAGTACAATCCGTCACGAACATCGCCACTTGACAAATATCCCTTCCAGCTTTCTCTTACATTGGAATAGATACCATTATCAACATCACCAAGTTTCACGTTCATGTCGGTATTGAAAGCCTTCTCTCCCTGCTTATTCATGATTCTCTCCACCTGAGGATAGGTAGGTGTCCAAGCATCAGCCGTAAAGGTTCCAGCATTCTTGCCAGTTCTCTTAGCCAGTTTCTCTGCCTTAGGAATCAGGGTAATCTCACCATAGTCAGAGTAGATTCCGTTCTTGGAGTCAACAACACCCATAGAAGGAGCCGCAAAACCGCCCTGCTTGATAGCCTTTCTTAGCTTATCAACGCTGATGTTGTGCATACCAAACATAGTCTTCTCATCCTTCAAAGAGAAACGAGGTTCTGCCACCGCCTTAATCTGTCTATCCAAGTCTTTGTACTTATTAAACAGACTATCCAACTCATCCTGATACTTCTCGAAAGATTTACTTCTCAAATCATCCCAAACATCATAAGGAATATCGTTTTCAGAAGACAAGCCATGCTTATCCATATACTCCTTCATCAGTTGCTTGTTGTATTCAATACGCTCTTTGCTCTTCGAGTTGTATGAATCCTCCACTTCCTTCCGTTCCTTTCTCAATCCAGCAGTCTTCTCTCTGTTAGCCTCACGTTGCTTGAAAGCCTTATATCTATCCTCATAAGTAACAGACGATAGTCCACCCTGCTTGTATTCGTGATACTCAGCACCACTTTCGTTGTCGGCATTCTTGTTTGCCGTCACATCAGGAGCATTGAACTCGCTAGGAACGTCACCCTTCACCTCATTCACTTGGTCAGCAAAAGGTCGGTCAAGGTCAAAGAGTTTGTAGTTACCCCAAGCATCCTTATACACATCATCCAATTCATTATGGACTGCCTTATTATAGAATCGTCTCCATCGGTCAGCCAACACTTTCTTCTCGTAATACTCAGGAGAGTTTGAAGGATTGCTCATATCCACCAGAGCATACTGAGCATACTTGTTAGGACGGAGTTTGGAAGCATATTCATAAGCATCCTCTGCCGCTTTTCTCTGTTCCTCATTCTTGATTGAGAACTTCAAAGAAGGATGATTCAGGAACTCCTCGAAAGTTTTTGGCTCATCATTATTAACAGACTGCGCCTGAGAGAACTTTACCTTTGCATAGTCAGCAAATGGCTTTAGCTTACGTTTGCTCGTATCAAGCCACTTGTCGAACTCATCCTTACTTGCTCCAGTAATATTTCCAAGACCTTTCCAACCATCGCTATAGTTGGCGAGATAAGCCTTTTGGGCATCATTCATGGAGTCATAGCCATACATTACCTTATGCTCATCAAACGAGCCATCAGGATTCACTTGGTCAACGACAAACACATCACCATTCCAATTATCAAGGTCTGCCTTGTCGTTGATAAACATATCCAAATGGTCACCATCCTTGCCAAACTTGCCACGGATATAGCCATAGGTATCGTGCATGGTAACTTTCCACTCTTTGCCATCGGCATCCTTTCCTGAGCGTGTTGAACCCTTTGGATTTTCTATTGTGTAATCGTAGCCACCGAACTTGATGTGTCCTTTCTTATAGTTACCACTCTCCTTCTGTGCGTCAGATGGATTGGTTTCAGTTTCTTCAATAGCAGACTTCAAACGGAGAGAGAACTTGGTGTGCTCTGTGATTCTCATATCCTCAGGCTTGAAGATAACATAGTTGGTATCGCCTTCCTCAGCACCACCAAAGTTACGACCAGCCTTATACTTGATGCCAGTATAGCCAAGAGAAGAGAGAAGTTTGCTTGCAGCCTTATCATCATTGAAGCTTGCATCATCCGTAACACTTCTCATTGAGATAGTCTTATAGAAATTGTCAAAGGCTCTATCCTTCTTCAAGTCACTAATATCGTAGCTACGCAAAGAAGGCAGTACTTTAGCTACCTTATCTATCAGTTCATCAGTTATAGGAGCATCCCAATCCAGATAGTTGCTGCCATTATCCTCAGGTATATCCACCTCATAGAGATTCTTACCGCTTGGAACGAAATCATCCCAAGAGATACTATCCAGTTTAGGCATAGCACCCTCCAATACTTCAATTCTCTTCTTGATACTATTAGAAAGAGGATTGTTCGGATGTTTAGCAATCAATGCCTTTTGTCGCTCGATAAGACCAGCCACACCATCCTTGATTGTTCTTTCATGATTCTTGTTGTTCTCTATATACGAACTCAAAGCAGCCTTTTCCAACTTAGTCAACGGAACATCGCCCTTATACATATTTCTGCTGCCATAGTCTCTTGAAAGGTTAGCATAGCTTTTTCCTATCTCTTCCGATGAAGTGACATAGCCGCCCCAACCGAATGCTTGGGAGCCAGCACCCTCGCCCATGTGGTCGAAGTCAAACTCAGTGAAGTCAGCACCGCTACCATGATACACCTTCAACGAGAACTTAGGAGCATCAGCTATCTCCTGATTGATGCTGTTCACAACATCATCAGTAACAATATCGCCCTCCTGAATCTGCTGAGGTTCACGACCAGCCTTGCTTACCAAGTCTGCTTGCTCTGCTCTGGTCAAGATACGGTTCACCTTCATCGCACCAGTAATCACCCAAGGGTCAGTCTCAGGGTTCGGGTTGGTACGATACATATAATAGCCATCAGTAGGCAGATGTTTCAAGCCAGCGAGAGAATGCTGATACTTGCCCGATGGATTGATACCCTCTTGGCGAGCTTCCTCCTGATAATCTACATCAGCAGCATACTCCACCTCAGCGAAGACGAAATTCTTAGGGAAGAGAGTCTTGTTTCCCTCAGCATCCTTGCGGTTGAACTGGATAGCGTAAGGCACTACACCAAGATGCCAGCCTGGTCTATAGGCTAGCTTACCGCTACCGCCTTGCGTTCCCTTTCCGCCCTGCTTAACCTGAGGTCTGCCAGTCTTGCTTTCTCCTGCAATAGGAGCGGCATCAGCATCAAGCCACACACCAACTGGAGTAGCAGCACCATCAGGGTTCGCTACCATTGGTGGATAGAGTTTGCCATCCTTCAATACGAATACCTTGTAGCCAACACCCTTCTTCTTAGGTTCAGGCTTTTGACGGAGAGAGAATGAAACATCTTCGCCAGTCTCGGAGTTCGTTATCTCGCCCTTGGCAGTCTTCACGTAGGCTTGTTCGATAGAGCGGAGAATCAGACGCATATCATCAGAAAACTCCGTTCCATGAAGAGCCATCAGGAAGCTATTGACTATCTCATGCAATCTTGCAAGCAAAGGATGAGACATTTTGAGCAAGAGAGTATGAGCATAGTTTGCGTCTCTTATCCAAATACCCAACTGGTCAGCGACAACCTCTTCTTCAATGGCATTTCTGTCATTCCAATACCTTGCACCACCTTTTTTGTATCGTATTTGCATCTTATCTGTCTCACTATTGAAAGCATCCTCTCCCATCATATCCTTTACAAGAGTCTTCAACTCATCATAAGAAGCAGGATTCTTTGTTCTCATTTCGTGAGTCATTTCGTGACCGAAAATAAACTGAACACCTTCTATAATGGAAGAATCCAATGTAAGATATATAGTATTAGTCTTTTCATCAAACTTTCCATTGAATTGCTTATTAGAGTACAGCCATTGAATATTAGCACCCATTATCTTTGCTATCTTTTCTAAGGTTTTGCGAGTCTTCTCGCCCACGATATTGTCCACGACCTTCATATCATCCACCTTATTTTTTTCAACATCAGCATCACTCTCGGTTTCTGTTTGCTGCTTGCCATTTTCTCTAACTAAGAAAGGTGATTTTGTACGCTGTTCACCCAAAGGTTTCTCGTCAGTTGCATCCTCATGAACTTCAATAGCCTTGCTACCCTCTCTTAGCTTGTCAGGGAACTTATTCTGCTCATTTATCTTCTCATTCTCCTCAGCCTTCTTATCTTCCTCTTCCTGCTTAGCCTTCTGCTCCTCAGCGAATGCAGCGTTATCAGCCACCTTCTTCTGCTCTTCAAGGATATTCTCAGCCTGAGCGATACGAAGATTCTCAATGTAGTTCTTAGCTTCCGATGCCTTGAAACCGCTAGTGATTACGCTGAGCATGGCATTGCGAATATCCTGAGTGTCTAGTGAATCAAGGTTAGATGGACGATTCTCCCACAGACTATGAACAAGGTTATCAATAGTAGTACCCTTGCCATCAGCAGCGAGCAACTGAGTCTTGCCAAAGTCTTCTCTGCTCAGTCCAGTCTCCTGCTTAACACCCTTGCTTGTCTCTGTACCCTCATAGTTGAGAGAGTGAGCACCGAGATTGCTAGCCACATACTCCTCAGCAGTAAGTGGAATGGTATCAGTCACATCAATGCCAGTACCATCATACAGACGATGCAGCAGAGTTCCAACCGTCTCCTTATAGATTTGAGCCACCGCCTCAGCATCATCCTTCACCGCACTCTTCAAGCGAGCGAACTTTCTTCTTGCCTTCTCAATGAGTTCCTTTCTACCCTCAGCAGTATCTTCCACCTTGGCAAGTTGTCTCTCATTATAAGCATCACGGATAGCGATAGCAGAGTCATAAGCCGCCTGAGCATCAGCAATAGCCTTCTCCTTTGCATCCTTAGCCGCCTTCTGTTCCACAAAAGTCTTACCCTTCACGGTCATGTTGCTAGCCTTGTCGAGTGCCTTCTTTGCATCAGACACATATCCAGATACGATACTATCTGCATCCTCACCAAACTGTGAGTCATACAACTCAGCAGTCTGTTCAGCAGTCAGCTTCGAGAAATCAGGATTGCCATCCTCCAGCATAGGAACGATGGTTCCATCTTCAAGGGTAATGGCAGGAACAGCAGGAGTCTGTTCGGTTGCAGGAGTCTCAGCAGATTCAGGAGCAGCAGTCTCCTCAGCAGGAGCAGCAGTCTCGCCCTCTATTGTCGGAGCTTCCACCTCTATTTCACCTCTATCCACTCCACTATTATCCTCTATCATTGAGGTTGCAGGCATAGCTTGTTTGTATTCATCGAGTGTCATGGTAGTAGCAGTTCTCACATCTTTCTTATTGACCGCATGAGGAATAAGAGAGCCATCACTCGTCAATTCCATCACCTTAGCTTTTGCACCTGAATCACGGATAAGAAACAACTGGGAGTTTGGGTATTTTGTATTACCATCCTTGCCGAGTACATCAGCAAGCACCACGTTTCCATTATCATTAAGTATCTGAGTGAAGTCAAAAGAAGGTTGAATCTCTTCTGTCTGTTCAGTCTCCTGATTCTGCTGGGCAGCACGTTCATTCTCCATCTGTTCACGCTCATCCTTGGCAGCTTCCAGTCTCTTCTGGTCTTCCATATCTTTCATCTGCTGCAAGTCTGCAAACGAATATGGTATCTGTACATTTTCGCCCTTAACAAGTTCTGTAGGTACATTACCATCAATAGTAATCATGGCAGTACCATCACCATTATCAGCCAGCACTTCATAAGTATGCTCTGTTCCATCTGCATCAGTAACAGAGAACTGGGAGCCAACTTCAACGGTTCCATCAATGATGCCAGCCACTTTTTTGATAACATTTTCTTTTGCATCATTAATAGCCTGAGCCTTCACATCAGCAGCAGGGAGTTCTTCGATGAGGTCAGCGAACATCATGGCATCAGAGTGTTCCTTTCTGCCAGTTGTCGGGTCATAGTAGATAATCATATCATCACTATTACCCACGTCAATAGAGCCATCATCATGAGTGGCAATATTACCACTGATAATGTACACCTCGTAGTCTTCCAAGCCACCAGTTGCTTTGATGGTTGCCTTACGGACGGTTCCACGACTCAGGTCAGTCATGTTATCCGTTTCCATAGCCGCCTGATGCGCTGCCATATCAACTTCGTCTTGTGCTCCATCCATCACGCCCTGATACTTGGCAGTAGATACTTGGTAATCGTAGATAGCTTGGTCAAGTTTATCATTCTGACCAGTCATAGTTTCCAAGTCTTCATCTGCCATATCATGTAGCTGCTCTGGGGTAATATGCAACATGGCTGCAAGTTCATTTGCCTTGTCGTTCTGCTCCAACTGGATATTGTGCTTGTCTGAATCATCAGCATTGTGACCTTCTGTATAAGCATCATCAAGGTCGTTGGATAATGTCGGAGCAGTATCACCTTCTTCAACCTTATCTTTTGTCTTAGCATCTGCTGCCTGATTGAATCCACGAAGTTTGCTAAGGAACATAGCATAATTGATAACTGCACCTTTCTGCTTAGCAGTCATGGAGTCTGAGCGAGTAGCATCCAAGACGGTTTTAGTCAAGTCTGCATTTGTTGTTACATCAATCTTGCTTTTAATTTCATCCCACTTGTCATTAAACATCATCTGACCGAACTTGTCTGCTTTGGAAACCTGATGTTTGATATTGAAATATCGCACAGCATTTATTGCACCTACAGCAGTTCGAGGAGCCTGCATAAAACCAACAGAATAAAACATTCCAAGGCAAGTATCAATCTGCTTTTCTCTTGCATCAGGATTCGTGAAAACATTGAAGTCACTCCAGCTTCCGTCTCCATCACCCCATGCTGCATGAAGGGCAGTACCAAACTCCTCTTCTGAAATCTCAGCCATCACACCTTGGATTCCAGATTTATTTGTTGCGTTACTCAACCATTTATAGTAAGCATTATTGCCAATCTTTTCAAAGAAAGAAGATACTTTAGAAAGCCCTAACTTTGATAACAACTTAGGTGCTCCAGGTAGATACTCACCGAACATTTCCGAGAAGTTCTCTATTGTAGCAGAGCCAAAGCCATCCTTGATAGCCTTACCAAGACTGACACCTTCATTGAACTTCAAATCGCCATTCTTGTCTTGTGTCACACCACCATTCTCGTTATTCATTCCAACATAACGTTCTATCACATTATTATATGTAGAACCAAGTTGGTTGGTTGCTGCCAATGCTGCACTACCAGCCATATCACCGAGCACACGACCAGTATTCTTAGTAAACCATTTACCAAGAGCACCGAGAGCCATTTTCTCTCCAACCTTTTCTCCAGCCTTAGTAAAACCAGTAGTCATAACATTTCTCCAGCCGCTTAACCTAAAGTCTCCCCAAAACTTTAAGGAGCGACCGCTCATGTCACCATACAGATAAGCCTTTGTGCCATACTGCTGCTGTTTAGCAGCTTCTCCTTGTTGCTGCTGAATAGCACCAAGCATAGCTTGTGCTGCATTTCCTGCATTGGAACCTTTCTTGATTGTTCCATCTTCCATGCCCTTCTTTACTTGGAGCAAATTGTTTGATATAGCTGCATCCATAACACCCTGAGAATATAACTTCGGGTCAAGCATGGTATTAAACATCGCACCAAAATAATTGGAAACATCATTCCACTTATCTTTCCACCAACCAGCATTTTCATTTCTCTGCTTTTGTTCCTTCAACTCCTGAAGCAGAGTAGTACGCAACATCTGATTATAAGCCTTGGCGGTATTATAAGCACCATACTCTACATCAGACAAGCGGTTTGCCTCATTGCTTATTGCTGTATTAAACGAAGAAGGAGCAACTGCTCCACCAGATGCAACAAAAGGGGAACCTTGCAAGTGCATAGACTCATTCAATTCATTAGAACGTCTGTCCTGATTCTCATTAAGCCACTCTTGTCTTCTCTCCATTTGTCGCATAGCAACATCTGTGTCGGACAAATCAGGGTCAGCCTTATCCAACTCAGAAGGAACAATACCCATATCAACAGCATTGTTCCATTCTTCTCCATACTTATCCAATAGATTCTGTTTCTTCTCAGCATCATTCTGAGTATAAGCAGTCTCACTATCAGAGGTAACGTATGCGCCAGTCTTGCCAGTCTCAGAATTGTAAGCGAAATCATCCTTCACCACATTGTTTGCATCACCACCATAAGGAGTTTGATGTGTACCCAAGTTCACACGACCGAAAGCCTTCTGCTGTTTCTGCTTGCGTTGTTTCAGTCTGTTGTATCTGCCAGCATTATTCATTGTCTGCTGAGCACTAGCTGAGATAGCCTGTGCCCTATTCGATACACCAATTTTGTTTTCATCAGCATAGAAAGAACCACCAAAGGCACCACGGAACTCATTGAGACTATTAAATCCCTTTCCCTTCACATTGTGCTTTTTGTAGTTATCATACACTATTTTCTGATACCCCTGACCTTCGAGTCTCTTCTGAAACTCCTTAAAGCTAGGTACAGCAGCCTGAAACATATTGTTTGCAACTGCATCATCATATAGAATCTTTTGATTCTGTGCAATCTCTTTTCTTGTAGCCATATTATAATTATTTTATTCCATGAAGTGTTCTGCCATTAGATGAAGAAGAACCCTTATGTGTTCTGTAAGCCTCTACTATTGTCTGTGCATTTTGAGGTACACCAGCACGTTTCAAACTCCTAGTAACCGCTCTTACTCCATTAGGGTCTTTAGTAGTTAAACCAGCGAGAGTTTTATTATAGTTTTCTTTAGAAGAACCACCTTTATTTTTTCCAGCCTTTTGTGCTCTAGTCACATTAGCGTTGGCATTCTTCTTACTAGTACTTTCCTGCTCTTTATGATGTCGAACAGTTTCTTTGTTTGCAAACTCCTGATTACTTAATTTACCCTTATTGTATTCATCTTGCTGTGCTATCCTCATTTGGTCTAACATGACTTTCGCTCTATTGACTCTATCCATATTATCGTGATACCTCATCTGCTCAGCGAGAGTCAGGTTATTCTTCCGAGCTTCCTCATCAAGAGCGAGTGCCCTCTGATACCCAGCCAACCACGATGCCCGATTCTTCTCTCTCTGAGCATCCATATAAGCCTTGCGTTTATTCACCGCCTTAGTCATATCCGACTCAGGATTGTGTACCACCTTTGCACCTTTGGTAGCGAAGTAGATATTGGATAGCGCACGGAGACCATCACCCAGAGCTGCGATACGAGCCTTGGTACGCTCCTTCTTCTCTCGGTTCGCCCTCTGCTCAGCAGTCTCATTCAGTTCAGGATTCAGTATCTTATACATGTCGGCATAAGACAACTGCTTAGGCTGAGGTTTCGACTCCTCCTTCTTCACGATGGGTACGGATGGTTTATCCTCCTCATCACTTGGCGCACCCTGATTCACGTCCACCCCATTGGCGATAGCTTGCTGAGTAGCGATAGTCTTAGCCCTAGCCGCCTTCATAGCATCATCAGTAGGAGTAGCAGCGTTCATCTGGTCAACCTTCTTGCCAGCCGCATCCAGTTGCTGCTGGGTGAAGACTGGAGCCTGAGTCTGTGCCACCTTGTTGGCGGCATCCACCCCACTCTGCTGCTTGTTGAGAACACTCTGTGTAGTCTTCAATCCGTTATTTGAACGTAACATATCTGATGCTTTCATAGGCTATGCTTTAATCTTCTTTGGCGCATTGTCACCAATCATGTTATTCAAATCATTTGCTACTTGCTGCTGGGTAGGAGCAGCCCCCACCTTTGCATCCAACTTAGCCATATCTGTAGCAGTAGGCGATGCCACAATAGGACGAGCCACCTTACTCTTACCAGCACCACTATCAATCGTTGCAGCGATGTTGGCAGCAGTACCAGCCACACCAGCCACCGCATTAGCGGTATCAGCAGCCTTCTCAGCTTCCAAGCCCATCTGTTGGTTCTGCAACCGGTTCTTGCGCTCTCTATACTGCTGCTCGATGTTATCCTTTCGGGCATCGTTGGCAGCCACAATCTGTGAGGTAGTATCAGCAAGAACCTTGTTGTTTGCCTCCTTTACCGCAGTAGTGGAATCCTCAGTACCACCCATCACCGCCTGTCTACCCTTGGCAGCCTTGTTTCTGTTCTTAATCTGCTCCTGCATCTGGGTGAGCAAGCGAACCGTATCAGCACGCTTGGTCGGGTCGGCATTGTATGTTCGGTCATACCACGCTTGATTTTCTTTCTGTTGCTGGGCAATCATCTGCTCCTGCTTACGTCTCGCCTTGCGGTTAGCTACACCACCAGCGATACTACTTGCAAGTCCAAGACCTGCCCCGATTAATGCTCCTAACATATATATGTATTTTAATTATTAATAATGTGGCAAAGATACAAATACCATCCGAGAATCGTATTTTATCCGTTTATTTGGGTAGGTAAGTTAACGGATAAAGTTTCCGTTTGCCGAATAATTGCTATCTTTGCACTAAAATAGTTAAGACAATGGCAGCAGACAGAAATTCAAAAGGTCAGTTCGAGAAGGGAAGACCGAAGACTGGAGGAAAGCAGAAAGGGTACGAGTCTCCTATCACAAAGGAGTTTCGTGAGCTGTGTGCCGACTTTTCTAGAGAGGCTTGGGAAGACTTCATGGCTGCTTGGTATAAGTGCGAGCCTAAAGATAAGGTATCAACCTTTATCAAGATACGGGAGTTCAACTGCCCTAAGCTACAGACCGTCACTCTTGACGATAAGCGTGAGGTTCACAATGCACTCACCGAGAAGTTGAGACAGATGTCAGAAGAAGAAGGATGAATTTTTCATGAAATCATAAATAAGACGATTGTTTTTTCATAGGTTTTTGGTTTATAGGTTTTAAGATTGTTAGGATAATAAAATAGGGAATGCGTGAGCACTCCCTATTCTTTTATATTCACTATCAGCGACCGCCTCTAGCCCTTCTATCCCCAGCCATATCAGTCTTTGAACCACGATTCACCGATGATGGCTTATACCTAATTCCTGAACGTGTATGTGAAGCATCCATGCCCTTGCGTGAAGCTGCCCCATACTTCTTATCATGAACAGCGTTGAATTTTGCAAGTTCCCTTCTTTTCATTTTTTGAGATGGAGAACTCTCAAATTTGCTATCATATTTTTTCTTACGCTCACGGGCTAAGGGATGCTCCTGATAATATTTAGCAGATTTACTTACCATTTTTCTTTAATTCATTATATTCTGATTCATATAACCATTTATAGCCATGACAAGTTTTATATCTCGGCTTATGCAAACAACAATTACTTATGTTTTGACTAGCAAAACCAAGTTGTCTCTTTACTTCCGCAGATGATTCAAATCTAGCTATAAAGTTTCCATCCAAAGTAAGTTGTACTACTGGTTTAGAATAAACTCCATTTCTGTTTTTTAATGCAGCACGAACATTTCTTGTTCCATATCTACAATTATATAAATGAGAGCACCACTCTAAATTTAAAACACGATTATCATGTTTATTTTCATTTATGTGATTCACCTCTTTAAAACCTAATGGATTTGAAAGGAATGCCTCTGCTACAAGCCTATGTACAGATTTTATCTTATAACTTCCATTTTTATAAAGAGTTACCCTATAATACGAAAGTTTTTCTGAAAATGCCAAAATTCTGTCCGAGGTTTTTCTTAAAGAACCATTTCCACAAATAAATGTTCTAGCTAAAGATTTTACTCTTCCAAAACTAGAGACCTCATAAATTCCTTCGTAACCTTCGATAGGCTTCCATACTTCTATGTCCATATCTATCTCCAATAAAGTTCACGATGTTCCTTCTTCAACAAATCCCCAGTTCTGCACCACCAGTCATTCGGACTCGCTTTAAGATACGCTTCCGCCTCTGGGCAGTACTCTTCATGAGTAAGAATAGGATGAGAGGTAGGCTTGAACTGATGCACACACAGCAAGTCTGCATGATTGCCGCCATAAATTCTTGGTGGCATAACATCTTTCGCCTGATGCCAAACCTTGTTGAGGTCAATGAGTTCAACCCCATCCAGTTCCTTCAGGACATCATCAATCTTACCCATCACACGATTCAGGACTTCTGCCCTATCCGTGCCGCCCTTCGCAATTAACCACTGGGCATCACTCAGGGCGTCTCTAATCAACATATCCAGTTCCATAAGCCAAAATTTTTAATGTCTTTTCGATTTCTCGATGTTATATTGGTCACAGATGTCGCAATATGCGCCATAAGCCAAGTTATCAACCATTTCATTGTACTTGTCACCATTGTGACCTTTCACCCAGTGAAACTGAACTCCTGCCAAATGAGCAGAGCACTTCTTGTACAACTCATAGAGGTCAGGATTCTTCTTTGGTGGAGTACTCTTCCCCAACACAAGTATGCAGTACTGGCTATCTGTATAAATATCAAGATAAGCACCAGATGGGCAAGACTTAGCTGCACTGATGATAGCAAGCAACTCCATTCTATTATTCGTAGTCTGTAGTCTGCCATGATTCTTCATCTTGACAATATCGCCATCCTTCAACACGATATAAGCCGAACCTCCAGCCTTATACTTAGAATGATTGTCACAACTTCCATCCGTATAAGCCACATAGTTCATGCCATTATCAGGGAATGGCTCAACAGGGTCGAAATCTTCCGACTTTTCAGCCAATTTTTCTCTGATTGCTCTAGAGAATTTACCTTTAGCGTTGAACACACCAAAGTTAGCATCAGTGAGAATCATCCAGTTTACTGGTTCCTCTCCATTTGCCTTCTTCCACTCCCTCTCATCAAGATAATCATAAAGACTCTTGATGTATTCATCTGTTCCATAGTTCTTCGATATACAATATCTCTTGAACTTTTCATAAGTTGGTTTAATCATAACTAATAACTTACTAAATATATTTTCTTTCTTTCAATGTAGGTTACCAAAATAAACACCTAAGCAATTAACAGAAAAATCCGTCAGGGATTCCTCCAATACTCATGTCTCTCTGGATAACCTTTTCACTCTGCTTGCCGTAGATAAGATGTCTGAATCCATCCGACACCGCTCTATCAGCGATAGAATAAGAACAGGCAAGAACTACAAATCCCAGAGTGCCGACAATAAAGTCTGCTTTGGTTTTTCTCGTTCTCAACAATGTTCTCTTAGTTTCTTCCTCATTCCTGATGTCAAAGGAATGTTTCTCTGCAAGAGTAGAATTAATTCTACCACTGGCAAGAAGTCTCTTCTTGATTCTTGAAACAGAACTACCACTCGTATTGAGAGCCTTCTGAAATTGCTTTATTGTGATTGCTTTACCTTTGGCACCGACCTTTTCACCCTCAGGTGCTTTCATACAACAGTCCTTATGCTCGGCAGCACAAATCTGAAATTCAAAAAGTTTCTCATTGATAAGATTGAATAGTTCCTTCAATGTATATTCTTTCACCTCAAACTTACAAACCATGGCACCACGATACTCACGCCCCTTACGAGTCCACTTTATCGTGTTGTCACGGAATGAATGAACAATAACCTTGTTTCCGTCAAAGGTAAACAAGCCATCATCCTTCATATCTTGAATAAGTCTTTCTGCTTTTGGTTTCCCGATATGCAACTCTTTTCTTAATTTGTATTCCGTAACATTCCACATTACAGAATTGCTATGCTGCATCTTTATCCAAATAGCAACCGCAAGAAGTTCCTTCATGCTCTTGTTTGAAGAGTATGCTTTAAGAAGTTCTATGGTTACATTTATATACTGCATAACATTAAAAAAAAAAGTCCCGAAGTCTTGGTTGCAGCAAGAACTAGGGGACTCATATCTAGTAGGCTTTCGCCTTTAAAGGTGGACTTATTTATCCAGCCAATCTGCAACATTGACGATGCAAAGATAGAAATAATTTTTGGAACCGCCAAATGCTAAAAAGTGTTGAATGTAAGAGAAATTGGATTTTTAGGGAAATGGATATACATTAGATATACGAAATGACACAATGTTAATCTAAGTTAAAGTCTTTTTAAAAACTAATTGTGAATAAGATTTAATTCGTATCTTTGTTGTGGGTAAGTTAGTTACTTTGCAAAGATTAACACTTTATTGTTGCTATTTTGTTACTCGCCAAAAACAAAGAAATTTATAACTATCTATAAATCAGATATTTAACTAGCGAAATAAATCATATTGGAATAATAAAGATAATTATTTTAAGTTGTTAAACACTTAC
>ULNV01010588.1_pt1 | contig 49413 bp, 78 predicted proteins | sample 1952011 | NCBI WGS metagenome assembly ULNV01 (sample SAMEA4835586, study PRJEB28245) | human gut metagenome | biome: gut microbiome; material: fecal sample | place: Denmark | collected 2008
CGGCAAGGCGCCCTGTAAGGGCAAAAGCCTTATAATTTGTTCGGAGTTTTAAAGCTTTTGCCCTTACAGGGCGCCAATTTTGCGAACATGACAACCCAGGGCGATGCCCTGGGCTAAGAGCTTCTGCCCCTTCAGGGCGTGTGGGGCAAAACTTCAGTTTTTTATGAATTTACCTTATTTTTTCATCGCCAAATCTGCGAGCACGATGGCGGATAAAAAAACAAAAAAAGGAGTCGTCCTGATGGGGACAACTCCTTTTATTATAATTGTTATTTGAAATAAGTCTTTCTGCTTACGAATTCATGGAGAGCAGGAACTCGTCGTTGCTGCGGGTATGCTCCATGCTCTTGTGGATGGTGTTCATCGCCTCCACAGGATTCATGTCGGAAATATACTTACGCAGAATCCACATACGGTCGAGGGTGGTCTTGTCCTGCAACAGGTCGTCGCGACGAGTAGAAGAAGCCACGAGGTTGACAGCAGGGAAGATGCGCTTGTTGCTGAGAGAGCGGTCGAGCTGAAGCTCCATGTTGCCCGTTCCCTTGAACTCCTCGAAGATCACCTCGTCCATCTTGCTGCCTGTATCGATGAGGGCAGTGGCGATGATGGTGAGCGAGCCGCCTCCCTCGATGTTGCGGGCAGCTCCGAAGAAACGCTTAGGTTTCTGCAGGGCATTGGCGTCGACACCACCTGTAAGAACCTTGCCTGAGGCTGGCGCCACGGTGTTGTAGGCACGAGCCAGACGGGTGATGGAGTCGAGGAAGATGACGACGTCGTGACCGCACTCCACCATGCGCTTGGCTTTCTCCAATACGATTCCGGCTATCTTGACATGACGCTCGGCAGGCTCGTCGAAGGTAGAGGCGATGACCTCGGCGTTGACGGTGCGAGCCATGTCGGTAACCTCCTCAGGGCGCTCGTCGATGAGCAACATCATGAGGTAGGCCTCGGGATGATTGGCAGCGATGGCGTTGGCGATATCCTTCATCAGGATGGTCTTACCCGTCTTTGGCTGAGCCACGATGAGTGCACGCTGCCCCTTACCGATAGGCGAGAAGAGATCGACAACACGAGTGCTGAGGTTAGTGGTGGCACGGTCGCCACAGAGTGTGAACTTCTCGTCGGGGAAGAGAGGTGTGAGATGCTCGAAAGGTATGCGGTCGCGCACCTCGGATGGCTTTCTACCGTTGATCATCTCGATGTCGGTGATAGGGAAGTACTTCTCGCCCTCGTGAGGAGGACGCACACGGCATTGTACCACGTCGCCGGTCTTCAGACCATAGCGCTTGATGACATTATTGGGCACATACACATCGTCGGGTGAAGAGAGGTAGTTGTAGTCGCTGCTGCGCAGGAAACCATAGCCGTCGGGCATGACCTCGAGTACACCATTGGATGTGATAATGTTGGTAAAGTCGAATGTTGACTCTGCTTTTTTCTGTTGTACTGGCTGAGGGACAGGAGCTGCAGTGGCTGTAGGAGTGGTAGGACGATCGAAGATATCGAAGGTGGGCATGGCAGCCTGGTCTTCGATAGGAAGGTCGACTACGGGGATAAAGTCGGTGCCGTCTCCAGGGTCGCCCTCCCAAATGCCTGTGGCATCCTGTGCAACAGTCTGTTCGCCAGCCTTCTCGTTTTGGGCATTCAACTTAGCCTGCAACTGTGCAGCCAGGGCTGCAGCGTCACTCTCGCCGTTGTCGGCAGCATTAGAAAAATCCTGTTCGGGAATGAGGTTGGTTTCGTCAACCGAGTTTTGTTTTTCCGTATTATCCTCCGAGGTTGTGTCTTCAGAAGGGCTGTTGGCTTCCTGTTCACTCTGCATCTTGTTTCTTTCCTTCATGGCAGCCACCTTGGCAGCTGCAATGGCCTCAAGCTCAGCCTTGCTCTTACGTCCTCTGTGCTTGGCTATAGGTTTCAGCATGGCTGGCTCTACATCGCTCTGCGCTGTTTCGGCAGAAGTAACGGCTGGCACTTCGGCTTCTGGAGCATCCTGACCGGCAGCGGTCTGAGTTGCTTCGGTTTCGGCTATGGGCTCATCCTGCTGTATGGGATCCTTGAACAAAGGAGTATCGGTGGACACAGGTCCTTTCACCTGGTTCTTCATCACATCGTAGTTTTCACCGTCCTTGCCCTTCACGGAGTACACCTTGTCTTCCGTCTTTGCTATCCTCACTCTCTTTCTCTTGGGAGCTGCAGCATTCTGGACGGGCTGCTCGGCCTGGGTGTCGAGAATGGCGTAAACAATCGTCTTTTTGTTGTCATTAGACTTGATTTTAGCACCTATCTCTTTTGCAATGTCTTTCAGTTGAGCGACATTTTTTGCATTTAATTCGTCTATGCTATACATTATATTATAAAAACAGTATATGATGTTTTGATTGATGATAAGCGTTTCGAAGAGTGGGGAAACGCCTATAAGAATTGAAATCGAGTGCAAAGATAATTAAAAAATTCGTTTCTGCCAAATTTTTTCCTTATCTTTGCACAAAAAATTAATAAATGGCTACGCAGATACCCTATTTGGATGTTCAGAACCTCACCAAACGATTTGGTGCTCAGGTTCTTTTCGAGAATATTTCGTTTTCCATCGCTGAAGGACAGAAGGTGGGACTCGTTGCACGCAACGGCACGGGAAAGTCAACTCTTATGTCGGTACTGATGGACAAGGAAGGCTATGAGTCAGGATCTATCATCTACCGACGTGACTTGAAGCTGGGCTTTTTGGAACAGTCGCCCAAGTTTGATCCCGAGGAGAGTGTACTCGATGCCTGTTTCAACCACGAGGGCGATCCCGAGAAGGTGCTCAAGGCGCGACAGATACTCACACAGTTGCACATCACCAACCTGGAGCAGCCCATGGGACAGTTGAGCGGTGGACAGCAGAAGCGTGTAGCGCTTGCCAACGTGCTGATTACCGAGCCCGACTTCCTGATGCTCGACGAGCCTACCAATCATCTCGACCTGGAGATGATAGAATGGCTGGAAGGCTATCTGAACAGGGGCAACAAGACCATCTTTATGGTGACCCACGACCGATTCTTCCTCGACAAGGTGTGCAACGTGATACTGGAGCTCGACGATCAGGGCATCTATACCTATCGCGGCAACTACGCCTACTACTTGGAGAAACGACAGGAGCGCATGGACAACCTTCGGGCAGAGATTCAGCACTCGAAGAACCTTTATCGCCGGGAGCTGGAATGGATGCGCCGTCAGCCACAAGCCCGTGGACATAAGGCGAAATACAGAGAAGATGCCTTTTACGAGCTTGAGAAAGTGGCAAAACAGCGCATTGAGGACCGACAAGTAAGGTTGAAAGCTTCTACCGTTTACATCGGCTCGAAGATTTTCGAATGCCAGTATGTCAGCAAGGCCTTCGACGACCGCGGCGAGAAGAAAGTCATTCTGCGCGACTTCTATTACAACTTTGCACGCTTCGAAAAGATGGGCATCGTGGGTAATAACGGAACAGGAAAGTCCACCTTCATCAAGATGCTGCTGGGCGAGGTGAAACCTGACAGCGGACTGTTTGACATCGGCGAGACGGTGCGCTTCGGCTACTTCTCGCAGGAAGGTCTGAAGTTCAGAGAAGACCAGAAGGTGATAGACGTCATCACAGAGATAGCCGACTACATCGACCTGGGCGGCGGCCGACACATGACCGCCTCGCAGTTTCTGCAGTTCTTCCTCTTCACGCCCGAGGAACAGCACAACTACGTGTACAAGTTGAGCGGAGGCGAGAAGCGCAAGCTCTACCTCTGTACCGTGCTGATGCGCAACCCCAACTTCTTGGTGCTCGACGAGCCTACCAACGACCTCGACATACAGACGCTGCAAGTGCTGGAGGAATATCTGCAAGACTTTGCCGGATGCGTGATTGTGGTGAGCCACGACCGATATTTCATGGACAAGGTGGTGGATCATCTGCTGGTCTTCAAGGGCGAAGGCGAGATACAGGATTTCCCTGGCAACTATACCCAGTATCGTGAATGGTGCCGACTTCAACCCAAGACCGAGGGCGAGGGAGCCGAGAAGAAAGCCACCAAGCCTACAGCCAAAGAACAGCCTTCGGCAACCCAGAAGAAAGAGGGCAAAAGAAAGATGACCTACAAGGAGAAGCGCGAGTACGAACAGCTGACCAAGGAACTGGAACGGCTCGAAAACGAGCAGAAAACCCTGGAGGAAGCTCTCTGCAGCGGACAACTCTCGGTGGAGGAACTGACGGAGAAGAGCAAGCGTCTGCCAGAAATCAAGGACGAGATCGATGAGAAGGAAATGCGCTGGCTCGAACTCGCCGAGATAGAAGGGTAGCGGGAGAGTGAGCGAAAGTTCAGAACGAAAGAACAGAATAAAAAATAGAAATAACAACAATATGGAAATAAAGAAATCAGAATTCACCATATCTGCTCCACGTGTGAGCATGTGTCCTAAGGACAACAAGACGGAGTATGCCTTCATCGGCAGAAGTAACGTGGGAAAGTCGAGCCTCATCAACATGCTCTGCAACCACAAGGGACTCGCCAAGACATCGGCCACACCGGGAAAGACCCTGCTTATCAACCATTTCATCATTAACAACGAGTGGTATCTGGTCGACCTGCCGGGCTATGGCTTCGCCAAGCGTTCGAAGACCGTGCAGAAACAGTTGGAGCAGATGATTTCCAGCTATATTCTGCAGCGTCCACAGTTGGCTAACGTCTTTGTACTTATCGACGTGCGCCACGACCAGCAGAAGATTGACCGTGAGTTCGTAGACTGGTTGGGCGAGAGTGGCGTGCCCTTCTGCATCGTCTTCACCAAGGCCGACAAGTTGGGCCCTGTTAAGGCCCGCATGAATGCCGAAAAGTGGATGCACGCGCTGGAAGACCGTTGGGTGGAACTGCCTCCTTACTTCATCACCAGCAGCGAGAAGAAGTTGGGTCGCGACGACGTGCTCGACTACATCGACCAAATCAACAAGAGTTTGGAGGAGGCTGAATAAGTCTGTAAAACTAAAGAGTTCTACTTCAGAAACTTCAGAATCCAGCGAAAGGTGAGTAATATATAATAAGGTATAGAACTCTCGTAAGCGATGAAGTTGCGAGAAGACAGAGTAGTCAAAGATATTATGGGTAGCATCAAACAGATAAATTGGGGATTTATCGGTTGCGGAGAAGTGACCGAGAAGAAATCGGGTCCAGCCTTCAACGAGGTGGAGGGCTCAAAGGTAGTGGCTGTCATGAGCCGAAGTGAGGACAAAGCCCGCAGTTATGCCGAGCGCCACCATATACGTAAATGGTACACGGATGCCCAGGAGTTGATAGACGATCCCGACGTGAATGCCATTTACATCGCCACGCCACCATCGTCGCACGCCACCTTCGCCATCATGGCGATGAGGGCAGGCAAGCCGGTGTATGTGGAGAAACCTCTGGCTGCCAGCTATAACGACTGCATCCGCATCAACCGAGTGAGCGAACAGACGGGAGTGCCCTGCTTTGTGGCTTACTATCGTCGCTATCTGCCATACTTCCGCAAGGTGAAACAGATAGTGGAGCAGGGAGGCATAGGCAATGTGCTCAACGTACAGGTGAGATTCTCGGTGCCGCCACGCGACCTCGACTATACTTCGGGCAAGGAAATGCCCTGGCGACTACAGCCCGACATTTCGGGAGGTGGCTATTTCTACGACCTGGCTCCACATCAGATAGACCTCCTGCAGGATATCTTCGGCGTCATCACCCGTGCCCACGGCTATCCCGCCAACCGTGCCCATCTGTATGAAGCAGAGGACACCATCTCGGCTTGTTTCTACTTCGAGAGCGGTATTCCCGGCAGTGGAAGCTGGTGCTTTGTGGGACACGAGAGTGCCAAGGAAGACCGCATAGAGATCGTTGGCGACAAGGGGTCGCTGTCGTTCTCGGTTTTCGACTACGATCCCATCCTGCTTGTTACGAGTGCAGGCAAGACAAGCATCGTTGTGCCCAACCCTTCGTATGTACAGTTGCCTATCATCAAGACAGTGATAGAAGACCTGCAGGGAATCGGCACCTGCGAAAGCACTTGTGTGGCAGCCACTCCTACCAACTGGGTGCTCGACCGCATATTGTGGAAGAACTAAACCATGTCGCCTGCAGTCAGCCCAGGCCCCACGACAGAGAGTTCCGGCAGACTGCTGCATCAGCACGACCTGTAAAATATAAAGCAATGAAGAACAAGTTTGTTTACACCCTCATCGTTTTCTGCCTTGGCTTCGGCTCTCCTGCCTGGAGTGCCGAGGAGACGGCCGATTCCACTTTGCTGGGAACCTTGTTCAATGCTACGATGTTCCAGCCGAATTCCTCAGACAGTCTTACTTATGCCCGCCACAAGAAGACTTTTTTCCACAGAGTGGGCGATGTCTTCACCCAACTGTTCCGCGAGTTCAACACCACCGACGAGAACTATATCGAGTCGCAGCATTATAACTATACCGTGATGCTGCAGAACACCAACACCTACGAACGCTACACACTCTCGAGCAAGGAAGGGCAGAACATCTCGTTTGCTCCCGACATCACCTACCGCTTAGGTCCTTATATTGGCTGGAGATGGGTGTTCTTAGGCTACGCCATCGATCTGAAGAATATCGGCTTTGGTTCTTCCCACTCACCCAAGAAGGGGTTCTCGATGAGCCTTTACAGCAGTCTGCTGGGCATCGACCTGTTCTGGCGACAGACAGGAAACGACTATCACATTAAGAGCTTCTATTTAGGCGACGGGATAGACACATCGCCCGTCAAAGGAGTAGACTTCGACGGCGTGAAATCGAGTGTAAAAGGATTTAATCTTTACTACATATTTAACCACAGAAAATTCTCTTATCCAGCAGCTTATGCGCAGAGTACTGTTCAGCGAAAAAGCGCCGGTAGCTGGTTGGCAGGCATAGGTTATACCCGCCATACGCTGGAGGTGGACTGGGAGAAACTGGAAGATGTGGTAGTCGACAAGATGGGTGAAAAGTTCGGTGGCGACATCGACAACAAACTGCGTTTTGGTACGGTGAAGTATACCGACGTATCGGGCAGTTGTGGCTATGCATACAACTGGGTCTTCGCCAAGGACTTTCTCTTCAATGCTTCCCTTTCCATGGCTTTGGCCTACAACCAGTCGATGGCAGATGTGGAGCGCGAGGAGAACAAGAAAACCCGTGAGTTCAGTTTCCGCAACTTCAACCTTGACGGCATTGGCCGTTTTGCCTTGGTATGGAACAACACCCACTGGTATGCCGGTGCGAGCGCCATCCTGCATACCTATAATTATAAGAAGGACCGTTTCTCAACCAACAACTCCTTCGGAGAGCTCAACCTCTATGTGGGAGTCAACTTTGGCAGAAAACGATAGGTTCGTCTTTTGATACATAAAATGAATAGCATTATGAAAAAAACGATGATTCTTTTGTTGGCTTGCCTGTTGGTTTGTCACGTTTCGGCTTACAACCGTCAGGACAGTATGAAGATAGTGAGCCTGCTGCACGAGGCGAAGTCGCTCAAACAGAAGCCCAAGAGCTGGATGCTTTGGTTTGGCAAGAAGTTTATCGGTGTGCCTTATGTGGCAGGAACCCTCGACCGCACAAAGGAAGAGCAGTTGGTTATCAATACTCGCCAGCTCGACTGCACCACCTATGTGGAGATGGTGACAGCACTGACCCTATGCGCCCAGAAGGGACAAACCTCCTTTGCGCAATATTGCGAGCATCTAAAACACTTGAGGTATATTGGCGGAAAGGTGGAGTACACCAAACGTCAGCATTATTTCACGGTGTGGATCAACGACAACGAGAAGGAGGGCATCGTGACCGACATACATCCCAATCCTCCCTTCACAGCTGTTCAGAAAGTGGCTGTCAACTGGATGAGCACACATTCCTCCAATTACAAGATGCTCACAGCTCATCCCGAGTGGATGGCAGGCATCAAGGCCATGGAACGAAGCATTACAGGTAAAAGTTACAGATACATCCCGAAAAGCAAGATTGCGAACAACCAACTCTTCAGGTCGGCGATTCACGACGGCGACATCATTGTCATCATCACCAACAAGAAAGGACTTGACACCACTCACATCGGACTGGCGTCGTGGCATGCAGACGGTCTGCATCTGCTCAATGCCAGCAGCATACATCATCGGGTAATCGACGAACCCATGCTGCTCCGCACTTATATGAACAAGCATCCGGTACAGACAGGAATCAGAGTTTGTCGCGTAACAGAACGCTAAAACAGCATAAATATACAGCTAAATTATAATAAATGCAGAAAAACAATATCAAAATGATAATTTTTCTGCATTTTGTACGACTAATTGCAAATTAATTAGTATATTTGCAAACAGATTTCTAAAAGTAGTGAATTTTTTATTTAAAAGTGAATAACGATGATACTGGACATTGAAATGCTGCGAAGCTTTTATGCTTCGTATTCAGATAGTGTAAAACAAGCCAAGGCTACAGTCAAACGACCTCTCACTTATGCTGAGAAGGTGCTCTTTGCTCACCTATATGATCCCACTCAGTTGCGACCATATAAAAGAGGTATAGAGTATGTTGACTTCCGTCCCAATCGTGTGGCGATGCAGGACGCTACAGCCCAGATGGCTCTCTTGCAGTTCATGAATGCCGGTAAGGACAAAGTGGCCGTACCCGCTTCGGTTCATTGTGACCACTTGATTCGTGCCGATGTAGGCGCTACTGCCGACCTCCCTGAAGCTTGCAAGACCAACAAGGAGGTGTACGACTTTCTGAAGTCAGTCTCACAGAAATTTCATATTGGATTCTGGGGTCCAGGAGCTGGTATCATCCATCAGGTGGTGCTCGAGAATTATGCATTCCCTGGTGGTATGATGGTAGGAACCGACTCGCATACGCCCAATGCCGGAGGTCTCGGTATGGTAGCAGTAGGTGTGGGCGGTGCAGATGCGGTAGACGTGCTGACCGGACAGCCATGGGAACTCAAGATGCCTCGTCTTATTGGTGTTCATCTTAAGGGCAAACTCTCTGGATGGGCAACACCTAAAGACGTGATCCTCGAAATTCTCGGCATTCTGACCGTAAAGGGCGGCACAAATGCCATCCTTGAATATTTCGGCGAAGGTCTCGACAGCATCTCGACCACAGGCAAGGCCACCATCTGTAATATGGGAGCAGAACTGGGAGCCACTTGCTCCATCTTCCCCTTCGACGAGAACGCCGACGAATACCTGCGCAAGACGGGCCGTGAGGAGATTGCTGTTCTCGCCCAGCAGAATGCGGCAGAACTCCGCGCCGATGATGAGGTGATGGCTAATCCTTCGGCTTTCTACGACCAGATAGTAGAGATCGACCTTTCCAAGGTGGAGCCACACCTCAATGGTCCGTTTACTCCCGATGCCGCCACACCTATCTCGCACATGAAGGCGAAGGGCCCTGCCAACGATTATCCCATGGTAGTAGAGGTTGGACTGGTAGGCAGTTGCACCAACTCATCCTATCAGGATCTTGCACGTGCAGCCAGTGTGGCACGCCAGGCTTACGAGAAAGGCATCGAAGTGAAAGGACAGCTGATTATCAATCCAGGTTCGGAGCAGATTCGTTACACGGCAGAGCGCGACGGCATCCTCGACGACTTCAAGAAGATCGGTGCCTTGATTATGACCAACGCCTGCGGTCCTTGCATCGGACAATGGAAGCGTCATACTGACGACAATACACGCAAGAACGCCATCGTCACTTCATTCAACAGAAACTTCCGCCGCCGTGCTGACGGCAACCCCAATACTTACGCCTTCATCGGCAGCCCAGAGCTGACAGTGGCGCTGACCATTGCCGGCAGACTGGACTTCAATCCTGCCACAGACACCTTGTTGGACAAGGAAGGCAACAGCGTGAAACTGGATGCCCCAACAGGCTACACATTCCCTCCTAAGGGATTTGCCGTAGAGGACAAGGGATTCATCGCACCAAGCGCAGACAACGCTAATGTGGAGGTAGTGATCTCACCAGACAGCAACCGCTTGCAGAAGCTGGCTCCATTTGCAGCCTGGGACGGAAAGGATCTGACCGATATGCCGTTGCTCATCAAGACAGAAGGTAAGTGTACCACCGACCACATCTCTATGGCTGGTCCCTGGCTGAAGTTCCGCGGTCATCTGCAGAACATCTCCGACAACCTCCTGATGGGAGCCGTCAACGCCTTCAACGGTGAGAGCAACAAGGTGAAAAACCAGTTGGACGGCAAGTACGTGGAGGTTTCCACCGCAGCCAAGGCTTATAAGGCACAGGGTATCAGCAGTATCGTGGTGGCAGAAGACAACTATGGCGAGGGTTCTTCGCGTGAGCATGCAGCCATGGAGCCTCGCTTCCTCAATGTGAAAGTGATCCTCGCCAAGAGCTTCGCCCGCATTCACGAAACCAACCTGAAGAAGCAGGGTATGCTGGCGCTTACATTCTGCAACAAGGATGATTATAATAAGGTACAGGAAGACGACCGTATTTCGCTCACCGGTCTGAAGGAGTTTGCCCCAGGCAGCAAGCTGACGGTAACTCTGAAGCATCAGGATGGCAGCGAGGACAGATTCCTGGTAGAACATACCTACAACGATACGCAGATAGCTTGGTTCAAGGCAGGTTCGGCTTTGAATTTTGCAGCAAAGAAATAGTGTTTTGCGATTACACTAAACATTACCCATTAAACATCAATAAAAATGAACAAGGAATATTTAATATATAAACTGAGCGATGAGGTAAAAAACTCATGCAAGATTGACAGGGAGGCTTTCACTAAGTTCAATGTGAAGCGTGGTCTTCGAAATGACGATGGCTCGGGTGTTCTCGTCGGTTTGACCAATATTGGTAATGTAGTGGGTTACGAGCGAGATGCAGACGGAAAGCTGACACCTACAGAGGGTAAACTCTATTACCGTGGCTATGAGCTCGACGACCTGGTGAGTCCTCTGCTGAAGGAGAAGCGCTTCGGTTTCGAGGAAGTGGCTTTCCTGTTGCTTTCAGGTCAGTTGCCTGACAAGGAGGAGTTGGAAGCTTTTAAGGAACTGCTCAACGACAACATGCCGCTCGACCACCGCACCATCACGCACATCATCGAATTGGAGGGCAGCAACATCATGAACATACTGGCGCGATGCGTGCTCGAGATGTACACATTCGATCCAAATCCTGATGACATCAGCCGCGACAACCTGATGCGTCAGAGCATAGAGTTGATAGCCAAGTTCCCAACCATTATCGCCTATGCCTACAACATCTACCGCCACTCGGTACAGGGCCGCAGTCTGCATATCCGTCATCCTCGTGAGAACCTCTCCATCGCAGAGAACTTTCTCTATATGATGAAGCACGAGAACTATTCGGAGCTCGATGCACGAATGCTCGACCTGCTGCTCATCATCCAGGCAGAGCATGGTGGTGGTAACAACTCTACCTTTACCGTGCGTGTCACTTCTTCCACCCGCACAGATACTTACAGCTCTATTGCCGCCGGTATCGGCAGCTTGAAAGGTCCGCTTCATGGTGGTGCCAACATCAAGGTGATCAATATGTTCCATCACCTGAAAGAGCAGATCAGAGACTGGAAGAACGTGAAGGAACTGGATGTTTATCTCACCCGTATGCTCAACAAGGAGGCTTACGACAAGACTGGTCTTATCTATGGTATCGGTCATGCGGTCTACACATTGAGCGATCCACGTGCCGTAGAGCTGAAACGTTTGGCTGGCGAATTGGCCAAGGAGAAGGGAAGAGAGGACGAGTATGAATTCCTGAAGCTCATAGAGCAGGAGGGTATCAAGTGCCTGCAGGAGCATCGTGGAGGCAGCAAACCTGCTTGTGCCAACCTCGACTTCTACAGTGGATTCATCTATGAGATGATAGGTTTGCCACAGGAGATTTATACACCAATATTCGCCATGGCCCGTATTGTGGGTTGGACAGCCCACCGTATCGAGGAGCTCAACTTTGAAGGCCGTCGCATCATCCGTCCTGCTTATAAGAACATTTTGGGTGAGTTGGAATACACTCCGCTCGACGAACGATAAACCAAAAAAAGTGTGTCATAAGATTATGACACACTTTTTTTATAGTCAGCCTATAACCGAAGCAGAACTTTCTATAACCGAAGCAGAACTTTCTGTAACCGAAGCAGAACTTTCTATAACCGAAACAGAACTTTCTACAACCGAAGCAGAATTTTCTATAAGCGAAGCATAGACGAACTGTCAAGCGAAGGGCAGGAGAGAAGGAGGAAACCTCTCATTCTATGCTCCAAAAAGCAGGGTGATGAGAGGAATGGTAATGATGGAGAACAGGGTCGTGATGAATGTCGCTTCGGTCATGAGTGAGGGATTTCTGCCGTACTTCATACAGAACATTGTGCCGAAAGATGCCACAGGCATGGCTATTACTACCGTGTTGATGTTGTTGATGAGCGTGTTGACTCCGCATAGACGGAACAGAAAATACACTGACAGAGGCACTATCACCAGTCGGAGGAAGGAGGTGGCATAAACCTTGCCGGAACCTATAATCTCGCGAAGTGGAAGACGTGCCATCGAACTGCCTATAATCATCAGGGCTGCGGGCACAGTAATATTGCCCACCATCGTAATCGGACGGGCTATCATCTCGGGAGTATGCACGCCAAAAGCTACCAATAAGGCTGCGATGAAGGCACCTATGAGAGCCGGACTGAGCAATACTTTCGGATTGAACTGACGGATGCTGTATTCGCCCTTGACAAGCATCACACCCGCAGTAAAGATAAAGAAGGTATTGGGCACATTGAGCAAGGCTGCATAGAAGACAGCCTTCGGACCAAAGATGCTCGCAACTATAGGATAACCGATGAACCCCACGTTGGCAAACATCAGGGAAAAACCTATCATGCCCTGGTCGTCATGATTCTTGGATATGAATCGGGGAACCCAGAAACCAAACACCAACAAAATGATGTAGGTGAGGAATCCCACACCTACAAGCGGAAGAATCAACGAGCGGTCGGGCATTTCGTCGCCCATAACCGACGAGAGCACCAAGAGCGGACAAGTGATGTCTACTACGATGGAAGACAGCTTTTTGTCGAACTTGTCGCCCATATACCCCAACTTACAGGCGGAGTAACCCAATATAACCATGGTGAAAAGCATCACCATTACTTCTAAATTCTGCATTATCCTGAAAATTAATGATTGTGTTTTAGTCGATGAAACGGCGAGTGATATTGCCGTAATGATCGATGCGACGGTCGCGAAGGAAAGGCCACCAGCGCCTTACGTCCTCGCTGTGCTTGAGGTCTACATCTACCACAAGGCTTTCTTCCTCGTTGTCGCTTGCCCTGTAATAGAGCTCGCCCTGCGGGCCAGCCACGAAACTGCTGCCCCAGAACTGAATGCCTCCTGTCTGCTCACTTGGGTCCGGCTCGAAGCCTACGCGGTTGACAGCTACTACCGGCAGACCATTGGCTACGGCATGACCTCGCATCACGGTGGTCCAAGCCTCTCGCTGGCGCTGCTGTTCGTCCTCTGTATCATACTTGGCATAGCCGATGGCTGTAGGATAGATCAGGAGTTCGGCACCCTGAAGAGCCATCAGGCGGGCTGCTTCCGGGTACCACTGGTCCCAGCACACCAATACACCCAACTTACCCACTGAAGTCTGTATGGGCTGGAACCCCAGGTCGCCTGGAGTGAAATAGAACTTCTCATAGTAGGCAGGGTCATCGGGAATGTGCATCTTGCGGTATTTGCCGGCGATGCTGCCATCACGCTCTATGACAACTGCTGTGTTGTGATAGAGTCCGGGAGCACGACGCTCAAAGAGAGATGTCACGATGACGACATTCAAGTCCCTGGCCAACTTTCCGTAGAAGTCGGTGGATGGACCAGGAACAGGCTCTGCCAAATCGAAGTTGTCTACCGTTTCTATCTGGCAGAAATAGAGCGAGTTATGTAGTTCTTGCAGAACTATCAGTTCAGCTCCACGATGAGCCAAGTCTATGATGCCCTGTGCAAGGCGTGTTTTGTTGTCAGCCACATCGGCTGTATTGTGCTGCTGTAGTATTCCTATTTTCATCTGTGTTGAATATTATTGTGTTTCGTCTCCCTGATGGTTCCCTCTGGCAGTTGCATGGTGAGACAATGGATGCTGCCATGTTGACGGATAATGGTGCGCGAGTCGACTCCTATAATCTCCCTGTCTGGGAAGGCTAACTGTATCTGTCGGCGTGCTTCCTCATCCTTCTCTGGCTGATTGTATGTGGGGTAAATCACAGCACCATTGATAATCAGGAAGTTGGCGTAAGTAGCCGGCAGTCTGTCGCCATCGTCGTAGATAGGGTCGGGCATAGGCAGGCGAAGCAGGCGATAGGGGTAACCCTCGTAGGTAAGAACACTCTTAAGTTGCTTCTCCAAAGCCTGGAAGTCAGCATACTGTTCATCTGAGGCATCATCGCAACCCACATAAAGCAAGGTGTCGTGAGGCGCTACTCGCACAATGGTGTCGATGTGTCCATCGGTGTCGTCGCCAACCAAATTGCCATGATCGAGCCAAACTATGCGCTTAGCATGAAAAAAGTTGAGCAATTGTTTCTCTATATCCATCCGGGTGAAAGGCTGGTTGCGGTGAGGCGCCAGCAGGCATTGGCTTGTGGTAAAGATGGTTCCCTTTCCATCGCTCTCTATGCTTCCACCTTCGAGGACAAAACCTGTATGGTTCTCGAGGGCAGCCTGAAAGGCTCCTTGATAGTAGAGCTGCAGGTTGATGGCATTGTCCTTTTGCCAGGCAAACTTCTCGCCCCATCCGTTGAATCGGAAGTCGAGCAGATGAATAGGAACGATTAGGCCGTTGTGACTGTTCTTGGAAACCAAGGTGATAGGGCCATGATCACGTGCCCAGGTATCATTGGAATCAATATCATAAAGATGTACGCGATCCATCTGTTCTTTCGACAGACGGCTTGCCAACATTCCCCGGGTACTCTCAACAATGGGCGTGGCAATAAGCAACTGCTCATAGCGTGTGATGATTTCTGACAGTTCCAGATAGGTGTCGGTAATCTGACGCAGATAAGGTTTCCAGTCGGTACCTCCATGAGGCCATGTAAGCATGATTCCGCTCTGAGGTGACCATTCTGCCGGTAGCGAATAATCGCAAGGGTATGACTGATACATAGGCTTTATGATTTATTTTGTTCTTACTATTTTTTACGATCAGGTGTTGCCGATAATCGACAATCATTTGCAAAATTACGAAAAATTCTATAATAAGACTCTCTTTTCCTCCTTTTTTTTACTAAAATGCGAGGTTTTACATGAATTCTTCTATGGATATTCATAAAATTAGTTAAACTCTAAGGGGGAGCGCTTCATATTTGCGAAGAAATCGTTAACTTTGCAACCAAATGAAAATAAATAAGGTAGTAGATGCCCTTGAACAGTACGCGCCTCTGCCCTTGCAGGAAGGATATGATAATGCCGGCCTGCAAGTTGGATTGACAGAGACGGTGGAAGTATCAGGGGCATTATTGTGTCTTGACGTCACTGAGCAAGTGGTGGAAGAAGCGATAGAAAAGGGGTGCAACCTCATCGTTAGCCACCATCCGCTGATATTTCGCAAACTGGCAAGAATATCAGACGAGAACTATGTGCAGCGAACTGTGCGTAAAGCCATCAAGAACGACATTGCCATCGTGAGCATGCATACCAATATGGATGCGGCTACGGGTGGTGTCAACTTTAAGATAGCAGAGAAATTAGGGCTGAAGAACCTGAAGTTCTTTGCAGGCGAGAAAGAAGTGGATGGCGTGAAAGGTGGCGAAGGAGTGATAGGCGAAGTGCCCGAAACAGAGGGGTGGGCTGCCGATGACCTGGTACTCTTGCTGCGCGATAAGTTCGCAGTAGAGAGTGTGCAATGTAATCAGTTGCTTCGTCGTCCTATCAGGCGCGTGGCTCTCTGCGGTGGTGCAGGCTCGTTTCTTCTTGACGCTGCCATACAGGCTGGTGCTGATGCCTTTATCACAGGCGAAATGCACTATCATGAATACTTCGGTCATGAGCAGGAGATTCAGATCTGCGTCATTGGTCATTACCAGAGCGAGCAGTACACCAGCGAAATCTTCAAGAGTATCATCGAGGAGAAATGTCCGGGAGTAAAGTGCTTGATCTCTGAAATCAACACCAACCCGATCATTTATCTTTAGAAAGTTGAACAACAATACGGACTCAGTCTATAAAAGTTACAGGAAAGCAATATACATTAAACACATATAATTTATAATATAATGGCAAAGAAAGATCCTACAGATTTGACAGTAGAAGAGAAATTGAAAACCCTCTTCCAGCTGCAGACTACCTTGTCGGGTATCGACGAGAACCGCGCATTGAGAGGTGAGCTTCCTCTCGAAGTTCAGGACTTGGAAGACGAGATTGCTGGTCTTAACACTCGTATCGAGAAGATACAGCACGAGATTGAGCAGTTCCAAAAGGCTGTAAGCCAGAAGAACGGCGAGATCCAGGAGGCACAGGAAAGCTTGAAGCGCTATCAGTCACAGCTCGACACTGTAAGCAACAACCGTGAATATGATACTTTGAGCAAGGAAATCGAGTTCCAGCAGTTGGAAATCGAACTTTGTGAGAAGAAGATTCGTGAGGGTCAGCAGAAGATTCAGGAGAGACAGGCTGACTTGGCTTACACACAAGAGCACAAGGCCGACCGCGAGAAAGGTTTGGTAGAGAAGCGTTCTGAGCTCGACGACATCATGTCGGAAACGCGTGATGAGGAAGAGCGTCTGAAGGAGAAGGCACTCGACTTGGAGAAGAAGATCGAACCTCGTCTGCTTGCCAGCTTCAAGCGTATCCGCAAGGGTGCCCGCAACGGTCTGGGTATCGTATATGTACAGCGTGATGCCTGTGGTGGTTGCTTCAACAAAATTCCTCCTCAGCGCCAGCTTGACATCAAGATGCACAAGAAGATCATTCCTTGTGAGTATTGTGGCCGTATTCTCATCGACCCAGAGTTGGCTGGTATTAAGATCAGCGCTCCAGAAGAGGAGAAGCCAAAGCGCAAGCGTTCTATTCGCAAGAAGAAGGCTGAGGATGCTGATTAATATAGCAAACTAAGAATAAGGGTGTTTCGTCCTGCCATTCATTAAGCATGGCTGATGAAACACCCTTTATTCATGCAACAATATCGCTGTCTTCTGTATTTCATAACTAACTGAAACAATTTGTATAGTATTAAAACAACTCATGACTTTATGGGTGACGGATAGATACTCTTTTACTTTTGAATGTTAAAGTAAAGAACTTTTCTCAAAATAATTGCTATTTACAATATTTTTTGTACTTTTGCAACGAAATGGGTAGCAAAATCCACATCTTGCTAAGTGTGGCACAGCCTTTGCTATTCATTATTCATCATCAATACAAACGAATATGACAAAGAAAGAAGAAGACTTTAACTATAAGATAGACTTAGACCTCATGCGTCAGGGCGCAGAGACCCTGCGCAACGATGACGGATTCTCTTTCCCCGATGAAGACGAGGACGGTCTCTTCGCCGACAACGACGATGACGATGATGTTCGCGACAACGCAAGCAAGAACGCTTCCTCTGCCAATCGACATCAGGTAAATACCAAGAAGAAGTCAAAGACCCCCATCATCGACCATTTCAGTCACGACCTAACCCAGGCAGCTTCCGAAGGTAAGCTCGACCCTGTAGTGGGACGCAGCAAGGAGATTGAGCGTGTGATCGAGATCTTGGGACGACGCAAGAAGAACAACCCTATATTAATAGGTGAGCCTGGTGTGGGCAAGAGCGCCATCGTGGAAGGACTGGCACAGCTCATTGACAAACAACAGGTGTCTGGACTGCTCTTCAACAAGCGCGTAGTAGAGCTCGATATGACTGCCATGGTGGCAGGAACCAAGTTTCGTGGGCAGTTCGAAGACCGTATCAAGGGACTCATCCGTGAGTTGGAGGAGTCGCCCGACATCATCGTCTTCATCGACGAGATCCACACCATTGTGGGAGCAGGCAATGCGCAGGGAAGCATGGATGCAGCCAACATTCTGAAGCCAGCCTTGGCAAGAGGCGTGATACAGTGTATCGGCGCCACTACCCTCAATGAATACCGCAACTCGATAGAGAAGGACGGTGCCTTGGAGCGCCGTTTCCAGAAAGTCATAGTAGAACCTACCACTGCCGAGGAGACACTCCAGATACTCAACAATGTGAAGGAACGCTACGAGGAGCACCATCATGTCGTCTACAGCGATGATGCCCTGCAGGCTTGCGTCAAATTGGCAGACCGCTACGTCACCGACCGTTTCTTCCCCGACAAAGCTATCGACATCATCGACGAGGTAGGTTCACACATTCATCACAGCCATTCCTCTGTTCCACAACCCATCCTCGACCTGCAGGAAGATATTGTGAAGGTGAAGGGATGCAAGCAGAAAGCAGTTGCGAACCAGAATTTTGAATTGGCAGCCAGCTACCGCGACCAACAGGCGCAGATGGAGAATCGTCTGGAGAGCATGAAGCTGATGTGGGAACGTGGCGAAGGCGAGGAGGTCCTGCCTGTAGACGAAATCGACGTGGCGCAGGTGGTGAGCCGTATGACGGGCGTACCCGTTGAACGCATGGAGGAAGCTGAGAGCTGTCGTCTGCGCAAGATGGGCGCCACCCTCAAGAGTGCTGTCATCGCCCAGGATAAGGCCATCGACACTATGGTGAAAGCCATCCAGCGCAACCGTGTTGGGCTGAAAGAACCCAACCATCCCATTGGGGCCTTTATGTTCCTGGGACCTACTGGTGTGGGAAAAACTTATCTCGCCAAGAAGTTGGCAGAACAGATGTTTGGCTCTGCCGACGCCCTGATTCGCGTTGATATGAGCGAGTACTCTGAGAGTTTCAATACCTCCCGTCTTGTAGGTGCGCCTCCGGGATACGTAGGCTATGAGGAGGGCGGACAGCTCACCGAGAAGGTAAGACGCAAACCCTATTCCATCGTGCTGCTCGACGAGATAGAGAAGGCCAACGACAAGGTGTTCAACCTCCTGTTGCAGGTCTTGGACGAAGGCCGACTCACTGATGGCAACGGCCGTCTCATCGACTTCCGCAACACAGTCATCATCATGACCTCCAATGCGGGAACGCGCCAACTCAAGGAGTTTGGCCGTGGCGTGGGTTTCAATGCGGGCAGTGCTCATGGCAACCTGCTCGACGAAAAGGACAAGGAGTATGCACGCAGCATTATACAGAAGAGCCTGAGCAAGCAGTTCTCGCCTGAGTTTCTGAATCGTCTCGACGAGATCATCACCTTCGACCAGTTGGGCCTCGATGCCATCAAGCAGATCATCGATATTGAACTGAAGTCGCTCTTCAAGCGTGTGGAGGACATGGGATACCACATCCGCATCACTGACAAAGCGAAGGAGTTTGTGGCCGTCAAGGGTTACGACGTGCAGTTTGGTGCCCGTCCTTTGAAGCGTGCCATCCAAACCTACATCGAAGATGGCGTTTGTGAACTGTTGCTGGGCGATTCGCTGACTGCGGGTGAAACTATCGTCATTGGCAAGAACCCCAACAAGGATGAGTTGACCTTCACTCCACAAAGTTAATATAGGTTAATGCGCAAAAACAATTTCATCGGTTGAAATTATTTCATTACCTTTGCAGTTGTTTTAAAAAAGCAAGCCATGATGGCTCAGTTGGTAGAGCAACGCATTCGTAATGCGTGGGTCGCGGGTTCGAGTCCCGCTCGTGGCTCATTCCTATTGTGCGAGATTAGCACATCGGTAGTGCACAGGCTTCCCAAGCCCGTGAGGCGGGTTCGACTCCCGTATCTCGCTCAAGTATTGATAATCAGCAACTTACATCATTTTTCATCATAAAAAACATAGCAAAATCCACTATTTTTGCTTACAAAAAAGGTACAAAAACGTGCATAATATGCGCCAAAATACGTAATTTTGTGAGTAATATGTGAGTAAAATTGAGTTGTGAGTAAATTGTGAGTAAAATTGTGAGTAAGTATGAATAGCATCAAGACATACGTTGAAGGAAAATCTCTCAAGGTTTTCTTCATCATTAATTATCACGGAAAGAGATTCCAAGTATATACTGGTATTTCAAGTACGGTTAAGTTCAGCGGGATGGTCTTCCCGAAGAATGTCCCAAATGCAAGAGCTAAGACGGCTGCACTGGCAAGGCTGTTTTCATCAGCGGAAGAATACATCTATATGAACAGTAATCTTCCTGCGGCAAGAATGAAGGATGAATTAAAGGCCATCATCAGCGGAAGAGCTTCGACTGTAGAGAAGAATATCCTCTACTATATCGACGAGTTCATTAAAACCAAGACCAAGGATAGTACCAAGGAAATATTTCTAAGAACAAAGAGGAGGATTGAAGTTTTCGATGATCATGCAGGCTTCGATAATATCGACAGGGATTGGCTTGAAAGATTCCAGGCGCATGAGCTCCTGAAGGGCCGCAAGAGCGGTGGAATAGCCATCGACCTCAGAAACATACGTACAGTTTTCAACTGGGCTATAGATAACGAAATTACAACCAAATACCCTTTCCGTAAGTTCTCAATCAAGACAGAGCGTCAGCGGTACCTGTATCTTAGTGCCGATGAAATGAGGAAGTATCGCGATTTCCCTGTAGAGCCTTTCATGGAGAAGTATCGTGATATGTTTATGCTCGGGTTCTACCTAATAGGCATCAATCTTTCTGATCTGCTTGAACTCCCTGCCGACTGCATCAAGAGAGGGCGTATCCAGTACAGACGAAACAAGACCGGCAGACTCTACGACATAAAGGTTGAGCCGGAGGCGATGGAAATCATCAAGAAGTATAAGGGAAAGAATCATCTTCTGTGTATTCTTGATGACGGCACGAAAGAAACGAGTTTCCGCAGAACGCTTGGAGATTACTTGAAGAGAATCGGGCCAACAGAGATGAAGAAGAATAAGCGAGGCGCTCTGATCAAGAAGAAGATAAGTCCTCTACACAAGGATATAGTTTGGTATACGGCAAGAAGAAGTTGGGCAACCATAGCGGCAGAACTCGACATTCCGAAAGACACAATAGGTAAAGCGCTTGGTCATAGCGAGTGGGACTCATCGACAACTGACCTTTATATTAAATTCGACAACAAGAAGATAGACGAGGCGAACCGAAAAGTCATCGACTATCTGAACGGTTAACATAGAAAATCCCCACGTCATTCGTAAAATGGCGTGGGGATGCTGTAATCTACTTGGTTGTCATCATCATCTGAGGAACGTTTCCGTAAACTGGAAGACGTCCATCCCATTTCTCAATCCACATCTTTTTCAAGATAGCAGGAGTAAGAGAGGCTGTCTTGAGTTCGTTGGCCTCTCTTTCTGCACGTGCCTGTACGAGCATTTTTTCTGCCTCTGCCTTCTTCACAGCTACCTCGTTGAGTGCTCGCTGAGCTTCCTGAATAGCCTTATTCTTCTGATTAACAGCCTCGACAATAGATGTCGGATATTTCAAGCCGGAAGTCAACTGCTCCAGATGAAAATGCTCCTTAGCAAGAGCCTTACTAAGCTGCGTCTCGATGGCGCGTTCAACAAGATCCCTGTTGCTGACAATCTGGTCGGTTGTGTACTTGTTGAGCTGGATACGGAAAGCATCTTTCACATAGTTGAATAAAGTTCCGTTCACAATATCCTTCAGTTCCTTGCGGTACTTCTTGAATACTCTCGGAGCATTACCGTCAACCATCTTAAGTGACACGGTAGGATCTACGGTAAATTCAGAGCCATCCTTTGCGTTGATGGTGAACGCAGGGTAGTCGATAGTCTGAACGAACGTTGGATACTCATAGACCTCCTCGGTGAATGGATTGTACCATACACGGCCGGTAACGAGGCTAACGTCATCAACACCCTTGTCGGTGCCATAGAGGTTCACCAGGATGCCCTCAGAACCTGCGTCAATGCGCTCGCTGCAAGAAGTTAAACACAGCGCTGAAAGAATCAGCGACAACATGAACACGAATTTAATCTTTTTCATCTTTTTTATTTTTAAACGTTAAACAATCCGTTGCGATGGAAACGAGAAGCCATATCAGGAGGATGGCTACGCTTACGATGTTCGTTGTCGTGTCTGCCTTGCTCACTCCCCTGAGCCCGACATCTACGACCATGAGGGTTATTACAACCCACGCCACGAATGCGGCGATTTTCCATTTAATTTTCTTCATTGCGTCTATTTTTTATTTATGTATATAACACCTCTATACCCATTTTTCTCACCTTAAGATTCCTCATACTTGCCATGAACTCTTGCGTGACAATTACGACATAGCACCTTAACGTCGTTGCAGGTATATTCCCATGGTAGCAAACCTTTCTTGTAGCCTATGTGGTGAACCTGCAATCGCTCCGTAGAACCGCAAACCTCGCACTTATGTCCACGAACAGCAAAAACAAACTGCCTGAATGCGAACCAGCGAGGATCCTGTAAGAACTCGTCATAGTTCATTTTTACAGCTTTTGTCCTAGCTTTATCTACCCTTCTCTTGTACCTCTGTTTACTTTCATGCTTTCTTGGCTTTGGAACACCAAGAAGCACAGCCTGGTCGTTCCTTCGTCTTTGGCTCACGACACTATTTCTAGCATCAACCAATGCTGTCCACGACTTAGTACGAACACCTTTTGCGGTGGTCCAGTCTCTATCATTGAACTCTTTATAAAGAGCAAACGGGTCGATATCATAGCCCTTCCTCTCTATGTAGTTACAAAACTCATCCAATGATGGAGTATCTCTAACAATATCTTTTTTCATAATCTCTACAATTTATGACATTAATATTCTTTTCTAAAAAGGCTCAGGTCCGCTCCCCTCGAAGTCTCCCCCTCTGCCACTACTATTATTGTATGTTACTTTTTACCCATTATCATTTTTCTCTCGATTTTCTTCTGATCAGAACCGCTTTTTGCCTTCGAAATCTGGCTCTTGAGAGTCTTGTATTTGTTGGCGCATCTAAGTTGTCCTTTCCTGTATTTTGCAGAGATGACAATGAGCGTTCCGTCTGCTGCGCGGAAACTCTGATTGTTTGTACACAAGCACGCATCAACGTTCGCCTCCGTGCATTGGATTATCTTTTGTACTGCTCCAGACTTAACGAGAGACTTGACGGCTTTTCTCGCCTGATACAACGTACCGTTAATGTCTTGTGCCATCTTGGCGTTTGAGTAACTTCCTGTGTACTTCTCATCGAATGGTTTCTTCAACATACGAGCTTCCATCTTTCGGGCGTTGCGTACACTTTTAATCGAGTGCCCGTTAACAGCTCTACCATGCGTATTGATGACTTCTTCGATAATATTAATCTTGTTACTCACGACAACCTTGCGCACAAGACCCTTAAGGTTCGGTAGGCTGAGTTTGCTTATTTCCCCTCTTCTTGTCTTGTAGCTATAATTGTAACTCTCGTGAATCTTGTTCGCTATGATTCTTCTCACACCGAACTTGTTCGTATCTATACGGCAATAACCGAACTCAATAGCAGAATTCAGGTATCGCTTGAAATCCTTCTTGTTGAAACCAAGAGCATTCGCTGCCTGGTTTGTTGTTCCAAAATGAAGGTCTGAAGAACGGAACAGGAACTTTATCTTAAGGGCAAAGCAAAACGCCACCAAACGATTGTCATCGCTCAGTGCAATCTGTGCCTGCTTAATTCCTATTCTGATATTTTTCATTACCTCATTTAAAATTAAAAACTCCAACGAACCAGAGGTAGAGGTTAGTCCGTCGGAGTTTACATTTTGGCATATATTATCGCTCATACGGTTGCCAATCCGAATAGCGTTTATGATTCCTTTCGTACTTACTACTCAGCCTCTACACCTTTCACTTGCATTGCAAAAGTACAATATCTTTCTATTCCGTGCAAGAGTTTAGTTTATAGTGTAAACCAAGCTCGTTTAAGTAAAAAATATGGACAAGCATTTTGAATACACTGCTGCATATATCGTTTTCACGTGAGATGAAATTATAAAATCGAGAGATTAATTAAAGTAAGTAAAAATAACTTTTAACTTATTTTAGAATTATGGTGTGCTTTTCAATGTGTTTTCCTGATTTTTTTTAATAAAAAGCCGCCTATCCGTAAGTAGATAAGCGGCTATGGCGTTGCTATTTGTCTGTATCGAAGCGAAGTCCTTGCTTTGCCTCCTCCGGGGAAGAGACATCCTTCTTCAGAAGGTAATGTATGTGTCCGTCATAATTCAATTCGGTAACGAACTGCCACCCTCTCGCTGACATGTAGTTGAGAATGTCTGTGAGGTTGTTGAACTCAATCTTCCTTCCTACGTCGTTCTGTAACGTGGGTCGTTTTCGTCAACTTCCTCCCAAGTCGCAGGTACACCATCGAACTTTTCTTTCTCTTTGTTTTCGGGTGCGTATTTTTCCCTTAGCGCATGAATGTCGTTTGTCATTCTCCATACCTTGAAGAATAGCACGATGTTTAGTATTGCGCACACGAACACTATTATATAAATAAAACCTTCCATAATCTTAATGTTTAAATATTACACTTCTATTCCGTTATCAGCAAGAATCTTCCTGAGAAGACGAATCTCACTGTCTTTTGACCTTATTATTTCATCCTTGGCATTGATGATCTGAATGAGCTGCGCATTCTTGTCTTTAAGCGACACCTCTTCCCGCTCTTTGGTTCTTTCTGCTCCAGTTTCAATGTTTTGGTTGTTATGAGGACCAAACATGCTCGCTATTACAGATGTCGGCGAGTTCGGGTTGTCTTTTGTATGCTGGATAGCTTGCTCTATTTGCGATTTTATCAGGTCATCGCTTATATGAATACCTGGATAACTCCCAGACATTCTGTTAAGCTCTCTCGTCTTCTCCTCCAACTTCTCTGGTAAGTACATTGGTCCGATGCCGGTTTCGAGCCATTGGTCGTTAACTAACAATGAGTGCCTCATCTTGCTTATGTCCACCTTGGTGATAGCAACCCTGCCGTCGAGCTTCCTGCCGATATTACTTATATCGGTCATCTTCATGAACTGCTGCTTATTAAGCTGTTCGCACCTCATTACTTCCTTCAGCCTTTCTTGTAGTCCTGCTACACGGTTTTCTGTTACAGCCATACGCTTTTAGTTTTAAATATGTAACTAAAACCGTCTAAAATGCTAATAAAGGTTAACGGTACAAGAAAAACGTGTAAATTTCTTGGTGATTACACGAAATTCATGTACCTTTGCACTCGTTGACGGTCAAGTAACCAACTAAGCCGTTACAAACGGATGCTTGTGCGACCGAAAGTACGTACTTTACATTGACACTGCAAATATACGACTTTTTTTCGTAAACCTCCAAATTTTAGACGAATTATTTAAGTAACAAAGATGAAAAAAGTTGCAAGAATAACAAAACAGGACATATTGGACATCAAACCAGGAAAATTCGAAGTCTTTCTGCTTGAGTCCGCAAGAGCAGTTCGGTCGGCAGTTACATACGCCTATCAGCTTGCTCAATACGAAGATTTGCCGAAAGGGGTTCTTAAATACTCCACCTCGGCAGATTATAAGAACCATACAGCGATTATCACCGCTGTTCCGGTTGAGAAGTAAACTTAAATATGTAAGGCATGAACGAAATCGTATTTCGTGGTACAAACGACCAAGCTATGACAAGCAGCTTGTTGGTGGCTAAAGAGTTTGGAAAGGTTCACGCAAAGGTAATGCGTGATATTGAAAACTTAAATTGCTCAGAGGAATTTCGACTTGCCAATTTTGGCAACTCCTCTTTTAAGAACGAGCAAGGCAAAGAGTTTCCGATGTTTACAATGACTAAAGATGGCTTTTCATTCTTGGTTATGGGCTACACAGGAAAGAAGGCTGCTCAGTTTAAGGAGGCGTATATAAATGCTTTCAATAAGATGGAGGTCGAGATACGTTCTTCGGTTAAGCCAAAGTCTCAGCTTGAAATTCTTCAGATGTCCATCAATCAGCTTGTAGAGCAAGAACATCGCCTATCAAGTGTTGAACGTGATGTTGCAGAGACAAAGAAGGAGATTGCAGAAATGAAGCAGGAGCGTATTAAAAATGGAAAGCTTCTTTTAGAGGCTGAAGTATCGGGCAACAATGTTCCTGAGATTTCGATGCGCAACAAGATTCGTAGGCTGGTTAACCAATATGCCGCTGCAACAAATACAAGTCAGCGTGACATTTGGCACGATATCTACAATAATTTATACTATGCTTATGGCATTAGTATTAATTCGTACAAGGATAAAGATTGTAAAACAAAACTTGATATTGCTGAAAAGCATGGCTTCCTTGGAAAGATGTTCGATATTGTATCGAAGATGGTTGAATACGTTAATAAAAAATGAGATATGGCAGGAAAAGAAATTTTTACAAATATAGCTTGCTTTGGAAACAAATTCTTTCATTCTATATATATGTTGAGAGATTCCAAAGAATGCAAAGATGTAGAGAACAAAATGTTTGATTCGTTAAACATTGGTTCTGTAACTGATAACAATGTGTCTGTGAGAACTTCCACTATTACGACACAAGATGAAGGCAAAAATCCCGTAACTCGTGATGTGGTTGTACTAAACGCTAATGATGCCTGTGATAAGGAAATAGAAGTGTTTCTTACTAAGCAGGACTGTATAGAGTTGATGGCGTACCTTTCAGCAGCAACGTTTGCATTAAGAGATTAAGCCTATGCCTCGTAAGAAAGTATCAGTAGAGCCTGTCGAAAAGATATGGCTCTCCACAAAGGAGTTCGCCAAGTATATCGGTATGAGTACAGGATATATACACGACTTGAGAAAGAGCGGTCAAATCCGCCATTGTATGATAGGCAACACGGCGTTTTTCTTGAAAACAGACATAGATAAGATGCTGGAGACGCATAGGGTGTTCTAAAAAGTATGAAAAAAAGCAACAAATAATTATTATGTTTATAGGTGTTTGAAGTTAATGTTAGAATGTTGCCCGTGAGGGTAGGTTTAAAATCTTTTATTGTCGGCGGCGGCCGAAACGGGACTGGTAAGTTTGCCAGTCCCCACATGGACACATAGCTCAGTGGAGTAGAGCATTCCCCCCCCCCTAAGGAAAGGGCCGCAGGTTCGATCCCTGCTGTGTCCGCAATGTTTGCTTCGTTGATTTTTAGGTGCAAAGCTAACGTCCTTTAAGCTTATAAAGTAGGTAGCTCGGGCAACTACAACCTTGTATCTTTTTTTAACAATAGCAAACAATAGCTCTTTGGCTTAATGGTTGACAACATAGTATGCGTGGAAAAGAAGTAGCCGGATAGCGCAATGAGCGCCGTGACCTGGCGAAAGGACGCACGACATACGAAAATCCAGCTAATATCTGCATTAAGTAGTTTGACGAACCGCATCGGAAAGAAGAATTGTCGATGTAGGCACATACGAAAATAATGCAGTCTGGTGAATATATTATATTGAGTTCACATCACTCGTAGTTCATATATTCAAAGAGGCACGTGGTGTACGAATGTCACGGTTAGACAACCCAATGATACCTTATCTTATCGTCTGACAGGAATTGGTGTAACTCCAATCGTGTCCTCCACTCTTTTGTTTGTTTTAGAATTTTTAATAAGTTATTATTTATTTTTTACACCACTTATCTGTGAAGAAAGGTGGTGTTTTTTTACAGCGGAATAGTAGCAGTTGGAGCTCGTCAGGCTCATATCCTGAAGGTCGGTGGTTCGAGTCCACCTTCCGCAACGAAATTTGTAAATTTTGCTCGTTAATGTCGCCAGGCGTGGCGTTTTTTTTTAAATGAATATTAGTTTTAATGGCTCAGCTCTGTCTGTGAAGATAGGGCTCTGTTTTTAACCTTAAAGCAATTAGGTAATGCGCTTGCGCCGCATAGGGCGTATAGAGAAGAAGGCTCGATACCTTCTGAGGTTACGAATAGATCATATTTCTATTTTGTAGTTGTTGGTTATTATTTGAATGGGAACGGAGGTCGTAAAACGCACGGCCTCCTTCCTTTTCCTAAAACAAGAAAAAAATGAAAGTAATATACACAATAAGAGTTAAGAAAGAGAATATAAACGAACTCTCCAAGCTTGAGGCCGTGGAGAGAATATTCAATAACGAGAAAGGCCACATGGTAGTTCTTCTCAAACAGGATTTCACTGACGGAAAGAGAGAGGTCGCCGAGAACGACTATATCGTTCAGTGGGAAAATGGGAAATACCAGAGGTTCGGAGCTGTTGCGTTCGATAATCTTTTCAAAACGCCAAGCGAGGAGGGCAAACAATGGCGATAAAACGGGTAATGAACAGAAAGGTCCAGTACGAAGGGCTTGAGTTCGACAGTGGAGAAGAGCTTCGTTACTACATTCTTCTCCTCGATGACAAGAACGTTTCGTGTATTCACAGGCAGGTTAGGCTGTGTCTTATCAAACCTCTGTACGTACTCGTGCCAAAAGCTCTAAAGACAAAAGTAAAGTGGGTCAAACGAAGCCTTGTAAAAGGGCATTACTATACGGCAGACTTTGTTTTCTTCGAGAACGGCAAGCTCGTCATCTGTGATGTTAAGTCAGAATATACGTCTAAGCTTCGCGAGTTCTCTATTACGATGAAGAATTGCATATCGCTTATCGTAAAGCATAATCTCAAGCGACATCACGGTGAAGCTAAGGTGATATTCCGAAAGGCGATATACAAAAACAGCAAGACGCTACGTATTGTCGATTATCCTTCGGATGGCGAAAAAGTCATATACGAATAACGTGATTATTTAACCATATACATGACTTTACTTGAATCATTTTTTGACAGTAGCCGCAGTGATGCGCCTGCTGTTTTTTTTCGTAACATACACTGAATTTTATATGAAGATGATTATTATTTCATTTCTGCTTACAGTGATCGTATTTCTGTTCGCAGCTTTTGTGGCAGTTCTTTTTAGTGTCAGCTCTTTTAAAAACGAAGATGATGGAGAAGGAGTTTAGGTTCAACAAGAACAATGTGTGTCTGAACCATAACGTCATCGAGGTCTGGGAGAACAACAAGAACACAAAGACGAGGGGTGTCATACCAGGGTTCTACATAAAGACAGCCGTCTTCAACGGAAAGTGGATATACGGTTACGATATAACCCTGCATAACGGAGGTCGTGGAGAGCCATGTATGCAACGGTCATGCAAAAAAGACTGCAACACCGAGCGTGAAGCTGTATTGGAAGCCTGTAAGGAGATTAGGGAATATCTTCTTGAGCACAAACGGGCCTCAAGTCCAGACTACTCTCATCACGAGATAGACAACTATTCTCCGAAACTCATCAAACTTCTTGACGATCTCATGAGGCCCAAAGCTGTTCAGTTAAGTTTATTTTAAACATTAAAGATATATTTTATGGAGAAGTTAAAATGTAATTCAGGCAATTTCTATGTTGTCGCTGTAGCTGTCGTTGAAGACAAGGATGGCGAAGTGAAAAAGGTGCGCAAGACTATTGTTGTCGAAGCGACCTCTTTTGGTGACGCAGAGCTCAAGGCGTCCGATTCTATGAGTGATTACAGCGTGGGCGATGTTGAGGTACTCAATATCACTCCTGCCGCATTCAGTGAAGTCTACTCTTCCTGTGATAGCGATGACGACAAGTTCTATAAGGGAACCGTCGACTACATCACTGTGAACGAGAATACGGGCAAACCAAAGAAAACCAAGCAGTCGATGCTCATCCAGGCTAACTGCCTCAACAGGGCCACCCGTTATCTTGACGAGATTATGCGTGGGTCGATGGTAGACTACTCTTCTGTTTCTGTTTCCGAAACTCAGATTTTTGACAGTTTCTTTATTCATAAAGTGAAAGCCAATGATCAACAGGGATAGTTTGCAGGCAGTATTCATGCGCCTCACACCACAGGTAGCAGAGGCCGTAATGCGAAAGAGGAAAGAACATAAGTGTCTTATGAATCTTACGAGAAACAACTCTCTTATGGTTCAACAACAAGCCATCTTTCTTAACTACATAGCCGGAGAGGGCAGACGAAAGTTTGTCATCCCCACTGTTGAGACCGATGCAGACGGAAGACAGAAAGTTGTCGACAAGATTTCGTTCAAATACATTGACCAGAAATGAAACACGCCTGTATGAGTTGCTTCTGGCGAGGTCAGTGTGATGACAAGAAGTCTGGACGCACATGGGAACACACGTGCGAAAGATGGGAGTTTAGATATGAAAGTGATTAATTTTTAAATTTTAGATAAAATGGAAAACGAAAACAACGGATATGAGGTCATGCAGGTTAGCCATGACCAGGGTGTCATTCAGGTTGATGCAGTAGAACGTGCAAACGTTGATTCTCAGGTTGCAACGGCAAAGCAATATCCGAGAGATCTTACAAGAAGTGTAAACAACTCAATCGTTATGGCAACGATGGACTATGCTACCGCACAGAGCTGTGGCTATGCTCTTCCACGTGGTGGCAAGCCTATTACTGGTCCGAGCGTCCATCTTGCCAAGCTTCTTGTTTCAAATTGGGGAAATATGAGAGCAGAAGCAAAGGTTGTCCAGATCACGGACAAGCAAGTTATCAGTCGTGGTACCTGTTGGGATTTGGAGAATAATGTAGCTACAGCATTTGAGGTGCGTCGCTCTATTGTTGGTAAGGGCGGAAAGCGTTTCACTGATGATATGATTACAGTTACTGGTAATGCTGCAAATGCTATCGCTTATCGTAATGCGGTGTTCTCTGTTATTCCGAAGGCGATTGTAGATAAGGTATATCAAGCTGCTCAACACTTCATTACGGGTGATTTGTCTGATGAAGAGAAGCTTGTTGCAAGACGCAAGAAGTGTATCGACTTCTTTAAGGATGAGTATGGTATCACCGAACAGGAGGTTGTTATGCTCTGTGGCAAGCAGACGGTCAATCAGATTAAAGCTGATCAAATTGCCCTTTTGCTTGGTATTACCCAGTCACTCAAGGATGGTGACACAACGGTCGACGAACTGATGAAGCCGTACCGTAAGGAAGAAAACAAGAAGACTGTTGCTGCTATGGCCGCTGACGCTGCGAAGGCTGATGCCGCAAAGAAGGAGGATAAGAAATGATTACCGACAATGTAGAACAGCGCAGCTTAGAATGGCATAGAATGCGATGTGGATGCATAACTGGTTCTAAGGTTGCCGATATCATGAAGCCTGGTCGTAAGAAAGATGAGGTTTTTTCCGACACGGCAAAATCGTATCTCTTCCAGGTTGCAGGCGAACGCATGTTTAACCCGACGTTTCTGAACGACGATGGAATCTTTCAAGACTACATCGACCAAGTTTCTGTCAACACTAAGGCTATGCAGTGGGGAGCCGACCAGGAGGATGCTGCGAAATCTTTATTCATGCAGATGAACTTTCCAAAAGGAGAGATGGCGGAGCTGTCGTCTTGCAAGCACGACACAATACCTTACTTCGCAGCTTCTCCAGATGGCGCAATATATGGCCGTGATGGCGGAGGTATTAAGATTATCGAGGTCAAGTGCCCAAACATCAACACATATATGAAGTACCGAACTCTCATTCATGATGCTGCCTCGCTCAAAGAAACAGAACCGAAGTACTACTGGCAGATGATGGCTGAGATGAGTTGTACTGGCGCCAAAGGCGGAATATTCATCGTGTATTGCCCTTGGCTGTCAAAGCCCATTCACTGGGCTGAGATAGACAGAGTGGAGGATGATATCAAGCTTATGGAAGATAGAGTAATCCTCGCAAACGATTTTATTAACGAAATTATCAATAATTAAATGGCAGACATAACAGGAAAAATTATCGCAGTGTTGCCGACAAGAAGCGGCACATCTGCCAAAGGAACACAATGGAGTTCCCAGACTGCGGTCATCGAAACACACGAGCAGTACCCTAAGAGGGTTGCTTTCGATGTTCTTGGTGACAAAATCACAGAATTTAACTTACAGGTTGGTGAGGAAGTGACAGTATCATTTGACATCAATGCCCGTGAGTTCAATGGGAAATGGTTCAACTCAGTAAATGCTTGGAAGGTTGTTCGCGAGCAGGTTCCTGCGCAGGGTGGCTACAATGCGAATCCTCAGGCTGGGGCACAGGCAGCACAGGCGGCTCAACCGTCTGCTGTGATCGGTGCAGCTAACCCGATGAATCCTCGAAATCCGTTTCCACCGGCACAGCAGCCAGGAGCACCGGCAGGGAAAGCAGACTCCAGCGACCTCCCATTCTGACCTGGATGATAAGGTGAAACTTATACAAAAAGCATTTAATGCTGTAATAGTATGATGTACAACACAAGCAACCCTCTTGAGGCACAGAACTTGAGGCTTCGTGTCGACAAGCTGATAGAACACGGAGAGATGGTAGAACTGATAAGCAAGAAGCCACGGTCACTCAAGGCCAATGCTTATCTTCATACCATCCTCTCCTACTTCGGATTGCAGACAGGTAACACACTTGAAGAAGTCAAAAGTTACTACTTCAAGAGGGTTGTCAATAGCGATCTGTTTGTGAGGCACAAACACGATGATATTCTTGGTGACGACAGAATATATCTTCTGTCTACCACAAAGCTGACACAGGAAGAACTTTCGCTTGCCATAGACCGTTTCCGAAACTGGTCTGCCGACAAGGCTGGTATCTACATTCCGTCATCAGAAGAATATATCGCGCTTCTTCACATACAGCACGATATTGACAATGCTAAAAATTATCTCTAAGCAAATGATATTACCCAAAAAGATAAGAAATAAGTCTGACGAGTTGTTCCCCGACAACCATGAGGCTCACAAGGCATTTCTGATGGGAGCCGCAATGGCACTTGGATACGACCTGTCCGACTTTCAGAGCGAAGAACAGCCCTGCTGTGATGATTATCCCTGCAAGGAAGCTCTCGAAGCATGGCTTGCATACAAGAAAGAAAAACATCAGACTTACAAGCCACGTGGGTTAGAAGCTCTTAAAAAGAAACTTCTACAGTTGTCAAACGGAAATCCTGAATACGCAAAGGTTATCGTTGAGTATTCTATGGGCAACAACTACACTGGGTTGTTCGCTCCTAAAAATAATGGCGCAAACAGTTATGAGCAACAGCAACGAACTTTCAACAAGATTAATTCAATCCTTGCCGACTGAATATAGTCAAGCGGTATCGAAATATGGTGAACAATATGCGCTATTCCTGGAGAAATATCCTACTCTGCAAAATCGCATGGACACTATAACTTCGGTATACGATTCTGTCGATAGAGGCGGTATGTCCTTTGTTGAAGTTGATAAATTCTTCAAGGATGGTGCAAGCGAGTTCTGGATTAAGGTAATGCTTATCGACTTGTTTATGGTTGTTGGAGCTATCGACTCAACTACTTCTTATCAGTTCAAGGCTATGGCGCAGCGCATCAGACAAGAATACTATCACCTTACTCCAAGCGAGCTTACCAGATTCTTCTACGAGTTTTCTATGGGCGAGTACGGCGAAATCTATGTCGGTAAGACCGTGAATCCTCAGATACTTTTTATAGCTCTCGAAAAGTATATGTGCAAGGTATACGAAAAGAGAGCCGAAATTGACGGACAGAGAAACCGCGACAAACAGAAGATAGAGGATGAGAAGGCTAAGATGAACGCTATATCCTACGAAGAGTATTGCTTGAGGAAAGGTGTTGATCCGAAAGAATCCCCTCTTGAAGAACTAAAACAAAAACTTGAAAAAGAATCAAAACGAGACCAAAATGGCAGACGTAAGTAAAATGGCAGAGGAGTGGCTCAGTGAGCACCCTAATGCGACACCAAAAGAAATATGGTTAGCTGGTTATTGGAAATCTACCGATAACTGGTGTAACCGAACCAAATGATTTTTTAGAATTATGACACAGATAGAAAAAACAAAACCGGAAATCATGCACCTGATGGTTCTTAGCAAATGCAACTATAACTGCGAATTGTGTTGCAACAAACTGTATGATATTGATAAAATTCCAGTTGCTACCGTTGAGGAACTTAAAACAATACACACCTTGTGTATTACTGGTGGAGAACCTTTTATGGCAATCACCAATCTTGACGATTTAGCCCGGTCTGTAAAGGACGGTTTTCCGAATGTAAAAAACATATTCGTTTATACGAGTGGCGTAATGCTCTTATACAATTTGCCGCAGATATTTTCTTATATTGATGGCCTTAGTATTTGTCCAAAAAGTATGAAAGACTGGTTGGCTTTAGAAAAAATAGCCAACAGCACCTCTCACTATTACCTTAACAATATTTCTAAATTGTCAAGTAATCGTCTTTATGTATTCAAGGAGCAGGTCGCGCTTTTCGAAGGAAGATTTAAACACATCGCCGAATTGTTAAATCTCAATGTTCTTTACCGTACATGGGATAAGGAGTTTAAAACTCCAGACAATGAGATTTTCAGAAGATTACCAATACTTTTAAATTAGTTGATTATGGTAGAAAACAAAAGTAAAATCGCAGAAGTTACTAACGCTACCACAAAGCAGGCGGTAGTGTTCATCGGAGTTTATTCTTGGGTTATCATCAGAAACCTGGGAAGAGCAATCAATAAGGCGGTATACCGACTTCCCTGGCTCTTCATAACGCTAACGGTCATCATTTCATTTATCGTTAGCTTCATCTTTATCTACAAGGCACGTGCCGAGCGTGACAGATACGATAAGGATATGGAGCATATATCTCAACAACTCGACAGCTACAAGGCTGTTTACGATAAGTAATTTAATCACGCAGAAATGAGAAAATACAAACATACAATTTTGGGGGGTGTTCTTTGTCGAAAGGGAGGTCTGATATGCAGTGGAAACCAAACAGATCAAAACCATTAATAGCAGGTATCCCTCTGAAAAGACCATCACTGGAACAGATTAACAGAGCTTACATGTTGTTCTATTCCATGATAGGCGGATTTGCCTCCATCGTTCAAACTCAGATCACCGACGTATACAACTACGCCAAGAAAGACAAGAAAATCTTCCGCATGGAGGTCAAGAAAAGACTTACAGAGGCAAAGCAATGCTCCGACGAGCTTATCGAGTCTTTCATGAGTCACATGGGTAAGGTTAATATGCAGCAGATATGGCTCGACCTCACCGACTCTTTAGAGGACGACCTGAGAGCAGATATACAGAAGTGCTTCTTTGCTCTCGACAATCAGTTCATGCGTTTCGGTGTGAAACAGCATAGGTTTTATTCCATGATTCTTATCGCAGAGATTCTTAGCAGTATGCTTAGTAGGTCTGTCGAAGAGTTCTCTTCTGTAATGCAGAAGAGGTTGGGTACTCCTCATTTTAATATAGAGAGCTGTTTCACAACACCAGCCAAGGGTGTTCATGCTCGTATGCGCAATGCAATGGAGTTACTTTACCCTGTTTCGATAGACAATATGGTCTTCGCTGACTGCAAAAACAAGTTTAACCTTGGGTTTGAAATTATAGGCATGAAGATTCTTGATTTCAACAGAGCCAACGATGCTTTGATTAAAGCTTGCTTGTTGAATGGCGTTAACATAGCTCCCGACGGTTATAGCGGCGAAAGTCAAATCGTCAATACGGGTACACCATGGAACGAAGCTCAAACGAGGGCCATGGTCACCGGCTTCTCTACCACTCCTACAAGGGAGATGGCTTGCATCGTCGGCCGCAGCGTTTATGAGGTAAACAAGAAAGCTAAAGAGCTTGGATTGAAAAAATCTCCTAAATACCTCAAAGCAATAAGAACAGCAAACCTTAAAAAGAAAACAAAATGAAAAAGATTCCAAAGTTATATACAAAGAATAATAAAGGTCGCTACGAGGAATACAAGATTCCCGAATGTGACACGTCTGATACATTTTATCAGAAGATAAATGGAAGGTACGAACCCGCATGTATGCTCTTACATGACTCTCTACCAGAGGGCGTGTGGGTAATCACTCGACATCGTTCTTCTACAGAGTATATCAGCGGGGCATACCTTCGTGAGCGATTCCGTCTTGATAAGATCTCTGATATTGAGCGTTTTCCTCTGTCAAAGATGGGACATATAAACAAGGTGTCTGATCGAATCATGAGTGAATTAAAACTAAGTAATACCGATTCTAAGCCTATGACCAATCGCGAACTTGTTGATGCTGTTGTTGGGCTTGTATACAAGATTAACGAGGAGGATAGCTTATGATGTCAGAAAAGCAATATCGAGTAGCCCGAAAGGGTATTGTCGAGCAAATTAAGTTAGCTCAGAAGTTACACTGCTTCAACCTTGAGAAGAAGCACAGAGCCGCATTAAAGAAGTTGGAGCTACGTTTCTTAAAACCCGACGCAACAGGTTGTTTTGATTGGGGGGCAAGAGTATCGAGTAGTCGTTATCATCTGTAAATTATCGAGCTTATGGAGAGAAAGATTGGAGAAACCTTTGAGTACCAAGGTAAGATTTATAAGGTAGCAGAATTTGACGATTGTAGAAATTGCGCATTTATACATATTAATTGTTCTTCTTTAAGGTCTATTACAGGTAATTGTATGTACTTTTTGAGGAATGATGGCGTTAGTGTTAAATTTGAAGAAGTTAAAGATATGGAAATCAAAGATAATCAACTTACTATCAATATCCCTGATGGGATGGAGATAGACTTACAGAATAGCAACTTTGATACTGGAGTTATCAAGTTCAAGAAGAAAGAGATTAGGTATGAAGACATAGAGGCTTCTTTAAAACTCAACAAAAACATGACGGGTATAGACGTTGCTGACGAAAATGTAAATAGACTCTGCGCTATTAATCGACTTATGTGTATAGCTAAGTTCTATAATGGTAACTGGAAACCTAATTGGAGTAGTGTAGAAAATAAATATCATATTCTATATTGTAATCGTTCTCAATGCTACACAACAGATTATAAAACTTTTTTTGATATCAATACGGTATATTTCAAATGCGAAAAAGATGCTCAGGCTGTCATTGACAACCCTAACTTCCGAGAAATCTTGGACTCAATTTACAACAACTAAACAATACGATTATGGAAAAAGAACTTAACATAGCGGAAATTCTTAAAGATAACCCGCAAGGAACTAAGTTGTATTCTTCCGCTTGTGGTAAATGCACGTTAGAAGAAGCAGATGATAAAAGTTTCAAAATATCCTTCTATAATTCAAAGTTTGGTTTTATGAATGGTGGAGAAGGGTATCTTGATAAAAATGGCAAATTGTATGATGAAGGAGAATGTGTCGTTTTCCCATCAAGGGAAATGCGTGACTGGCGCAAGTTCGATTGGAAGAAAGGTGATGTGCTAGTAAGTAATGATGGCAAGGAAACTATATTTTTTGATAGATTTACAGACGATACTTATACTAAATTTGTTGGTAAGTACGTTTGGGGTGAACGTGTTCCTGCTTATAGACGCTTTTCTGAAAAAGAAGAAACTCTTCTTACTAAGAATTACTCTTTAGAGGAAAATAAAGAAAACATTAAGAAACATATACTTACTGTTGAAGCTTGTATATTAAAAGCTGGATTAAACTTGGAAACTTTAGAAACAATTCCATTAAAAGATGGAGATATATATTTTTGTAAAACTTACAGGGCTATCAAAATCGGAATATTTAAAAGTTTATATGAAGCCCATAATGAAGTTTATATTTCTAATTATGTGTATTATCGTGCAAATGCAGATACTCCCTATTTAAATTATTCTAATGATGATTGGGTGGATGGGGGGATTTATCGCCCTGCTACAAATGAAGAGAAGCAGCAGCTCTTTGAAGCTTTAGCAAAGAAAGGCAAGGCTTGGGATGCTGAAAAGAAAGAAGTTGTTGATTTGAAGCCAAAGTGGACTCCAAAACCATTTGATAAAATTGTAGCTTTTGAAGAAATGAGCAAAGAATGGGTATGTGATATGTTTAGCCATTATTCAAAAAATTATGAAGACAAAGAAGTTATTGTCACCCTCGGAGGTTGTACATATTTTAAAGCATTACCTTTTAATGAGGAGACAGCAAAGCTGATTGGTACGACTGATAATTGGGAAGGAAATAATAACTAACATTTATAAAAAAAGTTATCATGTTATCACTAGAAGAAAAGAAACTACGTCGTAGAGAAGGTGCATTTCGTAAAATTAAAGATGAATATTGCGGATGTCCTATGTCTTCCAAAGCTGAGCGTGAATGGAGACAAAAAATTGATGAAGTTTATAAATTTTTAAACTTATAACTTATGATAGACGATAAGCAAATTGAAGAAGCTGCATATAGATTTGCGACTTCTCAAGAACATGGAGAACTTTTAGCTTTGATTGATGGATATAAGGAAGGCTATAAAGATGCTATCAATGAGTTCTTGAAAGACTTGTTGCATCCTGCTGATGAAGAGCCTAACAAAGGCAAATTTATTCTTATGGAAATGCGTAACGGAGATAATTACGCACCATACTGGGTAAATGATGAATACTCATGGGAACGTATTTGTACTATGTTTACAACAACCCGTTGGCTTTATATTGATGATTTGTTCCCAAAGAAAGGAGGTGAAGAATAATGACAGTAGGAGAATACGCAAGGCTTAATGCCAAAATAGCTGTCTTGAAAGAGATAGCTATATACTATAGCGGTAAGACGATTGATAACATTATTCAGCAATTAGAAGCAATCAGAGAGGAGGTAAGCAATGATCGAGCCGATATTATTGTCAATGACAGGTTCGGAAACCCTTTTGAAGCAGATTGTTATGTTTAAAATAAATAGCGTATGAAAAAGATAATTGTTATACTACTCTCTGTACTGTTATTTACGGCATGTAACAGAGAGCCAATTAAAACTGAGACAAGAGTGTATGAGTTGACGTTTATTGATGGCAAAACATTTGTTTACAAGTTCAACAATGTAGACGTTAATGCTGAGGATGGAATAGACCATAGTCGTGGAGGATATTTCTTTTATATTTTCTCTCATAAAACATATGAGCATGTAGAAGCTGTCATAAGATTTAAAAGAATAAAATAAAGGGTATGAATAAAGAGATAAAATACATTCCAGGAGATTTGGTAATGACAAACGGAGTACCTTTAGGTACTGCAAAAGATGTCGTTTACAGAGTAACATCATCAGACCCATCAAAGACTTTGGAGTTAGACGATGGAACAGTTCTGAAAGGTACTGTCCGCTTGGATAACCTCGAAGGTGCGAAATTTGGAGATAAAGGTTATCTCTTAGGCGATTGTGGTGCATGGGTTAAGGATATTATTCCTATTCCTCTTACTCCAAAGATTTTAGAGAAGAATGGATGGAAACTTAGTCATGGATTCTACTTGTCTCCAAATGAAGAAGGTGCAGAAGTAGGCTTGTCAAGCCAAACTGGTTATGTTTGGGAAGCCTACATAAGAAGACATCCGTTTCGTAGTAATATCAACAGTGTTTCTGATTTACAGCACTTACTCTTCGGTTTAGGACTTAACTCAGAAATGGAGGTGTAGGTATGGCATTAGAAGTAGTAGTTTTAGATAAGGATGAATATAAGGCACTTATTGATAACCAAGCTGATGAGGAAGAGTTGGAATACTTAAGAGCTTGTCAATATACTTTAGAAGTCTTTAATAAGGTCATAGGTTTATGCCCTAAGTGCAGAAAATCCGTTATAGTAGATGGATGGTGTTGTCCTTGTTGTGGGTATGATTCAAGTGGTGAAGAATTATATAAATATGGTGATTAACCGCCTTCGGGCATTAGAAGAAAAAGCGTATGAATACAAATAGCTATTTACGAATAGAAAAGGGATTTGATATATCTAAGATAACTGGGGTTATTCCTCAGAATATTGGAGAAGGATTTCAGTTTAATCTCCATGGGAAAATATATACAACTACGGGTAACTATACTAAAGACGGAAAGAGAATTGTGAACATTGAAATTCGTTCTTTTGTGGGTCTTTGCGGTGGCGCAATACATTATTACGCTACATTGTGTATTGATGTAAACAATGTGTGTGATAACAGCTCGGTAAGTGGATATTTGGGAGGAATTGAAATTCCAAATGAATATCAAACCATCAAAGGGGAGTTTGTTAGACCACTCACACAAAAGGAGAAAGATAAGCAACCAGACAGATGGTATTGGTATCAAGTAGGGGATTTAGTTAATGCCTTTGAATCTCTTCAAGAGATAGAGAGTTTAATTAAAAACCTCAAAAAGAAGTTCTCTTCTAAGGAGTGGAAAGTTGAGATAAGACGCAGTTATTAACCGCCTTTTGAGGCATAAATTTTAATGATATGACAAAAGAAGAATTATACAACGAATTACAGAATGTAGAAGGTTGCTTAAAGATGGCAGATTCACAAATATCAGAGCTTCGCAAAAAGAAGAATGATATTATGAACGACTTTCTAAGTTTGTTACCTTTTCAGGAAGGCGACAAGGTGAAAGATAAAGATGGCAATATCTTTATCATAGAACGTCTAAAAGAAGCCATATCTCTTGGCAAGAATGAAATTAAGGTTCGTTTTCTTATCCGAAAAATAAAGAAAAATGGAGAACCTTATCAATACGCAAACGAAGCTTGGGGAATTGATTATTTTTCCCTTGAAAAAGTGGAAGATTAACTAACTATCCTGCAAAGGATATAAATAGATAGTAATATATGAGTTTTGAAGTTCCTAAATATCGTTTGCTGGCTTTATTAAAAGCCGAGGCAGAACTTAAACTATTAGAGGATTATGGAGTTGACAACTGGGATTGGTATAAATATGCAATAAATGATACATTTAATGATGGCAAAGATGCCGTTAATAATCTTTCAGATAAAGAACTCCTTAGTGAGTTTAAGGAAATAGAGTAACTAACCTTCCTCTCCTGCAAAAGGGAGAGGGTAAAAAGAAGAGAATATGAAGAAAATTATGTTTAACGATAAATACGGTCTTACGGAGGCTGTACTTGAAAGAAGAAAGACTCAAACAAGACGCATTCTGAACCCAACGATGCTTTTTGAACGTCTTAATACGTATGAAGGATGGGAAAAGGAAGATATTGCTGATTGGAAGGAATCTTGTAAAGACCGACTTTATAAAGCAGAGGGTGAAGAACTGAAAGAAATGCTTGATTATGCCTTGGAACATTCACCATACAAGGTTGGAGAAAATGTAGCTATTGCGCAAAGATACATAGACCTTCCATTCAACGATGAGTTTTTGCGCCTATGTGCTATTCACGGAATGCCGTTAGAGTACCTTAAATTTGAAAAAGGTTACAATAACAAGATGTATGTCAAAGCAGACCTTATGCCGCATCATATACGTATTACGAATGTAAGAATTGAAAAATTGCAAGACATTAGTGAAGAAGATGTAATTCGAGAGGGATTCGATTGGTGTTGTTGTAATCTCAACATGGGTAATGCTGCATCACAATGGGAGTATCACTTAGAATATTTTGATAATCTTGGACGTTCGAGAGATATTGGCAGCGTACACGCAAAAGAAGCCTATTCTTTTTTGATTGACCATATATCTGGAGTAGGAACATGGGAGAACAATCCGTTTGTGTTCGTTTATGATTTTGAGTTATTATGAGTAAAGAAAAAGCTATCAAATATATTAAAGCAGCCCAAACTGCTATTGATGAAGCGCCATATCCATGTACGACAAAGGATAAGATATTGTTAGTGGAGGCACTTAAAGAGTTGGAGGACTAAGGTTTGAGGAAGAAAATTTATATGATTATAAGAATTTTAACTTGTAAGAAAGTTATTCTTATCTCAAAGTTAAGTGAAAAATTCTATAAAGTATCCTTTGGGGTTTAGATGAGATTGAAGCATCTGGGATTATTAAAAATATTATTGTAACAAGGAATAGTATGGATAAAGAATTTATAAAAGGTCAGCTTAAAAGCGCTTTGTTTTGGCTCAATACGTCAAATACAACGAAGAACATCTTGCATGCTAAAGATAGTATAAATATGGCACTTAAAGAGTTTGAGAATTGATATGACAAAGCAAGAAGCAATGGCCTTCGCTATCAGCGTAGGAAAACCGATAAGACACAGCTCATTCTCAAAAGGTGAGTTCGTTCGATATAAAGGAAAGGAGTTAGTTGATGAAGAAGGAACTATCCTTCCTCAACATGAGTTTTGGACTATCCGTTCAGATGGCTTATGGGAGAATGGATGGGAAGAATATAAAAATGATTGAGTATGACAAGAGAAGAAGCAAAAAATACTATAAAATTTTTACGAGAGTTTTTTATGGATTGGGCGAAAGACCACGAAGAAAAAATAATTAAACAAAAAAACAATGAAAAGAGAAAACGTTAAAAAGAATATAGGTATAATTTCTGCCTTTGCAGATGGTAAGACTATTCAAATCTTAAATGAAAGAGGCGAATGGGTTGACCTAACAGAAAGAGAAGGCTTACCTATTGGAATTTTAGAAGAAGAACCAAACAATTTTCGTACTAAGCCTGAGCCAAAGTATCGCCCATTCAAGGACGCAGAAGAGTGTTGGCAGGAGATGCTGAAGCATCAACCTTTCGGGTGGGTTAAGTGCAAGGAAGACGGAAGTCTTGGCTTAATTACTCTTATTATTAGCGAAGAAAACATTTTCATAAATGGTATCGGTTGCAATTCGGAAAGGACTATGAGAGGATATACCTTTGCCGACGGAACTCCATTTGGAATTTTAGAGGAGGAATAGCTATGAACCAAGAATATATAATACACAAAGAGCTGAAAGAGATGCTTGTATGTTGGTTTGAGGACATTGAGGAACTTAGTAGTAAGCTAACAAGTGGAAATGTTTCTCATCAAGGAGCAACTATTAGAAACAAGGCTATAAGATGTTCTAAGTTCATCAAGGAGTTTTGTAAAACTAAGGAGGATTAGTTATGGATAAAAAAGTTAAAGAAGTATTGGGTAGCGCAAGCTACCTTACATATCACTGGAGGCAGTACTCTTTTGAGCAACTTGAAAAAGAAATGGTCAGAGTATGCGGATTGTGCAATAAAGCATTAGGTCGTTTCAAAGATGATAGCATTACAGACTTCGAGCGAGGCCAGTGGTCGGTCATTCAGAACGTTATTGGCTATGTCGAAAACTATAGCTTGGCAGCAGAACTTTGCCTAGAAGCTGGTATCGGTTACAAGAAGATAAAGGCACTACAGAAGGATTGCGGTTACTCCTATAAGGAAGAAGTTAATAACTTCTTAAAGGAAAGTCGTAATAGTGGAACTTATTTAAAATTGGAGGAATAGTTATGGAAATTGATGAAAAAATAAATGAAATAATTCAACAAGCAAAAGAAGAAGGAGCTTATAAGGAAAATTTTGACGCATTTGAACAAGAGGTATATGACCAAGGTTTTCATGATGCAATTTATTTCATGCTGTGGAATCCAAGCGAGCGAAGTTGTTCTAATTGTCAGTATCAGAACAGTAGAGAGCTATGTGGGGAAGAGTACTGTGGGCAAAAATACTGGAGCCCAAAATTGGAGGAATAGTTATGTCTTGGTTAGCAGTAGATAAAGGTGGCTGTGAACATATTTTTGCAGAAAAACCTTGCAGAAATGAAAGTAATACATTATGGATTTGCTCTGTCGTATATTTATATGGGCAGAGATACGCAAATACCGGTTGCTGTTACCTTCCTAAAGGAAGTATTAAGAAGCTTATCGGTAGAGAATTAAGCTGGGATGATGAGCCAGTAGAACTTAAATAATTATAGCTTATGAAAATAGAAAACATAAAGTTCAAGGCAAAACGTTTAGATGATAATTCTTGGGTGTTTGGCTACTTCTACGAGGAGAATGGTAATACATACATCATTGAGAATCGTCAGAAAGAAAGCAAGTTAAACAGAAATATCACTTATCAGGTTGACCCTGAAACCGTCTGTCAGTTTACAGGATTGACAGATTGTAAAGGCAAAGAATTGTTTGAACACGACCTAATACATATTGTAGGTTCTAACTATGCTGCCGAAGTGATTTGGTCGGAAGGTCGCTATGCTTTTATGGTGGTCTGCGAGAACAAACATTCTTATGGTCTTTACAGTGTTCTAAAAGCTTGTAAGATAGAAAGAATTGGCAATAAGTTCGATAAGGAGAAATAGCTTATGAAAAGTATATTCTCTATGTTTGCTTATTGGGATAGAGTACATCAATTCCAAGACGGACATATCAAAGTGGAAAGAAACCTTGCTTGGAGAAGAAAGTATCTTCATGTTCGTAATAGTAATAAACAATTAATCTTTTAGTGTATGAAAGAAGAAACAAGAAAAGTAGTAGTTCTCGATTGGGAAGATAAAATCAAGCTACAACAAGTTATCAAGGATTTGAAAGAAATTGCTGATACCTATCAAAGCCCCTGCAAGGAGCTTACTGGCATCAACAATACACTTTACTATCTCAAAACGATTGAGGAGAAAATTAATTAGCGTATGGAGAAACGAATAATTTTAAACGAACAAGATATTTACGAATTTCACGAGGATGCAGCGATTCTACGCTGGGTATACGACTTAATGACGAAAGAGTATCGTATAAGTGAGCACTCCAAAAATATGCCACGTTTTGCTAGAATAATTAATAAATTAAAGCAATTATAGCTTATGAAGATTAGGTTGGCTAAAAAGATATGGGCTAGGTCGATAGATAGATTATCGCCATATTGGTCTATAAAGCTGTTACAATGTAAGATTGATAACAGAATGTTTCAAGCAGCAAAACGGGTCACGAAATGGGAAGCTAATAATTTAAAGAACAGATTAGAAAAGCATGTTCGTATTACTCCTTCTCAAGCTAAGGAAATTAGAAGAAGTGTAGAATTATTAAACTGTTCCCCGAGCGACTTGCTGAGTGCTGCGAAACAACAATTAAAAAGAAAGAAGAAATGAAGAAGAAAATATTGACCCTTACCGTCAGCAAGCAATGGTTCGACATGATTGTTGCTGGCGAAAAGACCGAGGAGTATCGGGAGATAAAACCTTATTGGATTAAACGTCTGACCACCAACTGCGAAGAAGCTTATGATGTGGCGGCAGAAACATATTGCGGAAAGGTGCTTTATCGCCCTTACACCCACGTCCTCTTCATTAACGGTTATCGCAAGGATAGTCCACGTATCGAAAAGGAGATTGAGAGTATCACCATCGGCAAGCCTAATAAAGGTATGTGCCCTGATAAGTGGCTTGATACAGAGTTTTTTGTCATTAAGTTTAAGTGATATGAGCTACAAAGAAATAGTTTTAAATTACATAAAAACTCACGATGTTCCGTATTTTCTTAGGACAAATATAGAAGATGGATTACAAAAATGTATATCAGACAGCGAGGTGTATGAGTTAATTCTTAGAATTAATCATAGACTTAATATTGCAAATTGCTTCGAAAGGGGCTTTCGTGGTCATGTACCTATACGTTTTGCAGACGAAATAGCCAGTTATGATATTTTGACAGTATTAAATAAAACCAAAAAATGAAACAAGGTAATAGACATAAAGAAAAATGTTGCGGCAACTGTCATTGGTTTGATAACGAAGACGCTTATGGCGTAGGATGGTGTTCTATTAATGATAGCGAAACGTCTTGTGATCAAGTCTGTATTTTAACTTTAAATAAACAACAATGATTGTAAACATTAAAAAATTAAACCCAAAAGCGGTAATTCCATTCCGTAAGTACAAAAGTGACTTTTGTTATGACTGTGTAGCTGTTTCAGAAGAGGAACTCGCACCGAATGTGTGGAAGTACAAACTTGGTTTTGCTTTGCAGCCAAGTTTGTTGTTAAAAAACACGGTCAAAGGTAATTTCGATAGCAATATCTGCTTTACCCTCCGTCCACGATCATCCGTTTGGGAAACAGGTATGGTTTTATCTAACAGTATAGCCACTATTGACGAGGGGTTCATAGGAGAGATTTCTGCCGTATTCTATCACATAATGCCAAATATGCCAAGATACAAGGTTGGTGATAAGGTTTGTCAAATTCATTTTGACGTTTGTGTTGACATAGAGTTCAAAGAAGTCGATACGCTTGAGGAAACAGAACGCGGCACTAACGGGTACGGATCAACAGGTAGATAACTACCATTATTAAAGGGGTGGCTACACATTATGTGCTGTCACCCCTTTTTTGTTTGTAAATCAACTAATAACCAATAAAAACATCAGAAAAAACTAAGAACGTTTAATGTAGCTTTAATTTCCAGTAAATCAAACCTAAAAATGCGAGAACACCTACGAAAAGACAAGCTGATGCAATCTTGCCTATATTCAAGAAAACTTTATCAGTCTTTGATAGTTGTTTCTCTATTTCAACTTTATACGGTATCGAGTCTCGTACAATCAAGGTATCCGATTTATTTCTTACAATGTATCTGTCTTTATATTGAATATGGTACTTGTCCTTGAACACTGTATCGCCTCTAATATAAACAGATACGCTATCATGCACATAGATGGAATCAGTCTTCAATAAAGAATCCGTCTTTACTACGACCCTATCTTTGTATTCTGTAACAGGAACATACTTTGTAGTAGTGCATCTACAGAACATTGATAGAACCAACATCGCTATCGCAATGATGACCACTATCCTTGTTATCTTATCAATCAGTTTCATAAGCTACTGAATTACAATCGTTACTTTTTCCTTTTTATCCCAAGCTGTCTTCATGGTCTGAATGAGCTTGCTGGTCCAGAATCGAGAATCGCTAATCCATCCTTTCTTATCGTTTTTACCGACAAGGATACATCCCTCTGTGTCTTTTGCAGAGTTACCGCTATGTATGCGTACCCCGTCAAATCCTTTGACGTTCAGAAGCAATGGTAGCATCTTCTTAAACCGGTTAGAATAGGTGTATACACATTCATAGCTGCCACTTGGTATTGCAGTCTGACCATATACCTTTTCATTCTTGATTTCGTTCAAGTCCATTTCTTGATTCAGACCTCTGTCTGTATCTTCAAGAGTGTTGCATCCGAACAGTTTGCCATTCACGTACAGACGACTGATAGTATAGTCGTCCTTTTTCCAGGCCCTATCAATTAGTACTTCCATTCTCGTTTTCCTCCTCTTTTTTATCAAACTCCTGACTCAATCTCTCCAATATCGGCTTCCAATAGCTCGGCAATGCCTTCGCAAACTCAAACCTCAGAATGTAATAAATAACCCTGAATGAGATATTCTTAGGGTACGCCTTAATGAGATTTTTAAACGCATTGCATATATACACATAGCAGAATATATACGTGAGCATCTTGATCACAAACAAAGCCTTGCTTCCGTCATTACAACCGACCATGATACCGTAGATGACGTAATCAATGGTCAGGTATAGCAACATTTCCAAAATGGCGTTTACGAACTTCGATGCAGAAAAGTTCTTGCACCGCACAACACTCACACCGTCGGCCCTCATTCCGCAGAAGATATTAAAGCCGAAAGCGATTACCAGCGCTAACACGAAACCTTCAGTCGGCGTTGCAAAGGCGAGTATAGCAGAGAAGATTGTCACCGCTATCTGCCGGATTTGGGAAGAATCTAACAAACCTATCATAATCGTTATCCTGAATAATTTGTAATAAAAAAAATATAAGTTTCGGTCTTTTCTGCAAATATAGCAATAAAATCCCGAAACTCAATCAGATAACGATCAAAAAGTCACACTTTTAGGTCATAAAATGGTAATTCTCCGTTAGCGAGAAACGAAATACACTCATCGAAGATTTTTCTCTCGTAGTCCAGAGTGCCTATTTTAGGGAACCACTTCCTTATCTTTTCGTCATTTCTGTTAACCATCTCTCCCCATAGCACACACCAGTCCGCTATATTGATTTTGTCATTCTTGACCTCATGCCAATAATCCTTGGCAACGTCTTTGGTGTGAAGCTGACCAATGAGACACAGGTGCATATCGGCCATTTCTTCGTCATAGTTACAGCCAGACACCTCTCCTTGTATCTGTTTCATCATCTCAAGCATGGCGCTGTTATTCATACCTATCTCGCAACTCTCTATCATGATTTGCAGGCAAGCCTTCAACTCTTGCATGTCTTCGCACGACACGACATTCTCAAAAACCTTTTTCATTATCTGTTTTTTTAATGTTTATTTCATGAAATACTCTCTGATATCATACACGCCGTCCTTGTCTTTTAGCAAGTCGACAGCGAGGCTATATGCGTACACCAAAAGATGATCATCATCAATGTCGCTCAAACTGTCCTTGCCGAGAATCTTTGCTACGGTTTCTCCATGATCGCTCACCACCTGATTCATGGCCACGTATAAGGCATAGTCGTTATAGCAAGGGATGTCTTCTGTGTGTAGATTGTGCTTTTTCATTTCGCTGGACCATACTTGCATATCCCAAGTAGCCTTTGGATCCATTTTCTGAATGATAGACAAAGCTTCCTTTTTGGTTAGGTAGTTCTTCCACTTGATGGCACATAGTTTCTCGATATACTCTTGTGCCAGTTCGGGATGCCTGTCCGCCATATCCTTCATCATGCAGCGCATGGTATCACCAAACACGCGCATGTACTTCACGTTTGCCGACGTAGCCATTATTCCATATAGCTCATCAAAGTTTTTCATCAATTCTTCCATATCCGTATTATTCAGTTAATAAATTTTTTAATTCAGCAAAATCGCTCTCCACAAAACTAATACTCTTCTTGCTCCCGAAAAGAAGTGTCGTGAAGATATTGTCGGGTAGGTCGATATACAGAGTTCCGCCATCAATCCTACCGCTTATGAATCCAATCTCAAAGCTATAGTTGTCAATGGTTTTTAGCATCTGCATGGCATCGTCAAAGATGGTATCTACATGAATATCACCATTCTCGTCACCGATAAACAATGCTGCATTATCAATAGTTTTGCCTAATTTCTCCTTGTTGATGGATATGATATTGTGCGCCGCACGTTTCATGTAGACGGAAGGAATTGCCAACATTGGGTTTCCTTTTATCATATCGTCAATTCTTGCGTCTGCCCACAGGTCTACCGATGTAAGCAGCTTCTCCTTAAGTTCCGTTATGTTCATTTCTTAACTCCTCCTTTCTTTGTTTTGTTGTACCATACAAGGTATTCTTGCCAAGTCATGTCGCTATGGTTAGTCATATAATCGTTGAGCATGGCAGATTTCTGCTCCTCTGCCTGCGCTACTTCTTTTCTCAGTCGTTGCATCAAGGACAAGTGTTTCTTCAATGCCTCCTGTCCTTGCTGAGTGCTTTCGATACGAGGGCGTATGATACGCAACTCCTCATCTTGCACTAACTTAGACACATATTGCAAGCTATTAACGTACTCCTGGTTTTGCATCAAGTACTGCCTTTGCGCTCCTGTAAGATTATCCTCAATCTTATCAATTTCATCCCATAAAGGGGTGGAAGACTGCTGCGCTTG
>ULNV01009572.1_pt1 | contig 49007 bp, 33 predicted proteins | sample 1952011 | NCBI WGS metagenome assembly ULNV01 (sample SAMEA4835586, study PRJEB28245) | human gut metagenome | biome: gut microbiome; material: fecal sample | place: Denmark | collected 2008
TAGCACTGTAAGGGATTTCAAGGAAGCTACAACCAGCAGGCAGACCTCCTGCTAACCGACCCACCATATAATGTAGACTACGAAGGCGGCACTGACAAGAAGCTGAAGATTAAGAATGACAACGTGGAAGATCAGGCCTTCCGTCAATTCCTAATCGACGTTTATAAGGCAGTCGACCACGTCATGAAAACCGGAGCTCCTTTCTACATTTGGCACGCAGACTCCGAAGGTGCAAACTTCCGAGGCGCGGCCAAAGATATGGGCTGGCAGATTCGCGAATGTTTAATCTGGGTTAAGAACAGTCTCGTACTAGGTCGCCAGGATTACCAGTGGCGCCACGAACCCTGCCTGTATGGCTGGAAGGCCGGAGCAGCTCATTATTTCACTGATTCCAGAGCCGAGTCCACTGTAATCGAGGACCAGGTAAACGTCGACAAGTTATCCAAGGACGAACTAAAGACCCTCTGCAAAAAGCTGCTTGATCCAGGTATCGAGAACACCGTAATCCGCGAAAAGAAACCTAGTATTAACGACGTTCATCCAACTATGAAACCTGTGAAGCTCTTCGGACGCTTAGTCAAGAACAGCTCCAAGCGCAACGACATCGTGCTGGATTTATTCGGTGGTAGCGGAACCACCATTGTAGCCTGCGAGCAACTAAACCGTAGGGCTTATCTCATGGAGCTAGACCCCGCATACGTTGATGTGATAATTGACCGTTACCAGAAGCTGACCAACGTCGAGGTTATGAGATCTGACGGCAAATTATGGAATGAGCTATAGCCCTGAAAGGTGAGTAACCATGACAATCAAGAAAACACAAATCGACCCTAAGCAGGTCGAGGCCTTGGCTTCTCGTGGTCTCACCAGAGAGCAGGTCGCACATAATCTCGTGGTCAGCTCACTTACCTTACAGCGTCGCACAAAGGAAGACCCGGCCTTTGAAGAGGCATACCTTCGCGGCAAGTCTAAAGGTATAACTGAGATTGCAAATGCTCTTTACAAGAAAGCTCAGGAGGGCAATACCACCGCTCAAATTTTCTTTCTAAAGTGCAACGGCTGGAAGGAAGAATCCGCGGTTGAAGTTAAGAATACAGCTCCGGTACAGCTGATAATCAAGAACGATTTGAAGGATTAGAACTATGTCTGAATTAAGTCTCACACGCTTAATCGGACATGGCTACAAGGAATTCTGGAACTGTAAAAAGCGTTTCAGAGTTGTTAAGGGCTCCCGAGGCAGCAAGAAGTCCGTGACTACTGCCTACTGGCTGATCATCAACATGATGGCCTATCCTGAGGCTAACGTTCTGGTACTCAGACGATATGAGAGAACTCTGCGTGATAGCTGCTTTGCCGTTCTGCAGTGGGTACTTAATCAGCTTTGTGTAGCCTCATACTGGAAGGTGACTGTTTCACCACTTGAAATGACCTACCTCCCAACGGGTCAGAAAATACTTTTCAGAGGACTTGATGATCCTCTGAAAGTAACCTCAATCACAGTAAAGCATGGCGTGCTTTGCTGGGTATGGCTTGAGGAAAGCTATGAAGTCGAGAACGAGGACGTATTCAATAAGATTGAAATGTCTGTTCGTGGCAAGATGCCAAAAGGTTACTTCAAATCCTTCATTCTGACCTTCAACCCGTGGTCCGAGTGCTGGATTAAGAAGCGCTTTTTCGACAATCCTGATGACGATACGCTAGCCATGACGACCACCTACACCTGCAATGAATGGCTGGACGAAGCAGACCTTAAAGAATTTGAAAAAATGAAGGTGAAGAATCCCCGACGTTACCGCATTGAGGGATTAGGTGAGTGGGGTATCTCGGAAGGCCTTATATATTCTAACGTAGAATGTAGAGACATCAAGTTTGATGATTTCGTAGGCAACCGCGAGAATATCGCTTTTTATGGTCTTGACTTCGGCTTTACAGACCCTACAGCCTTTGTAGGCGGTTTTGTCAATTTCGAGAAAAAAGAAATCTATATCCTGTTAGAACTGTATGAAGCTGGCCTTACTAATCAGGAAACAGCAGCCAGAATTAAGCAGCTTGGACTAAGACATGAAATAGTCAAATGTGATTCAGCCGAGCCTAAGTCAATCGAGGAACTGAGAAAAGCCGGTATCAACGCTAAGGCAGCAATCAAAGGCCCTGACTCTGTAGGTTTCGGTATTCAGAAGATCCAGAACTTCAAGATCATTTATAGTCCTGAATGTGAGAACTTCGCCCATGAGATTAAGAACTACTGCTGGGCCAAGGACAGGTTAGGCAAACCAACCGACAAGCCCGATCATGAGTTCTCGCACCTGATGGATGCGCTGCGCTACGCTCTGTCGGACTTAAAGCCAAGTGCCCTTAATATTCCTGCAAGCAATAAGGCTGCAACTGCTACAGCCTAGGTACAGAAGATAAAAGGATACTACGGCCGTGACCGATAAAGAGAAAACAGCTTATATCGTGGGTATGGCGGTAGCTATTGGCTTTAAGCTTGGGCTCCGCAAACAGGGACTAAGCTTTGACGAAATCCCTAAAGACCGTGTGATTTTTAGATGGTCAAGAAAAGCTAAGAAAAGAATAGCGATCGACCCAGAAACTGGAGAGGTATCTGGTGTATGCGAACACCTTACTCCTAACAAGGCGACCGGCCCAAGCTTAGAAGGTTTCATAGGAAATAACCCAAAACTCAAGAATTTAAAATTTAGCAGACAAGCCCGTTTATATTTATACAAGTATTACAAAGACAAAAAGATAGAGAATCCAAAAGGATTAAAAGGGTGTAAGGTTTTAATCTTTACCGGTGCAGGGTTAAAAGAAACGGCTAATGGATTAAATCCAGACAAAGCTAAAATTTTGCCGTACCTTGAATATATCTATAAAACAGGAAAAGAGGTAGGCTATTGTAGAAATTATCACGACAGCAGCAAAAATATAAACTTTCACTACACCCAAAAAATAATAAAAATCTCAGACGAGATCCTAAGAGTGACACTTGTAGCCAAGCAGGTAGGATCAGCCGCTTATTTTTCGCATTACTTTGTAGATAAGGCAGACCCGAATAAATAAAGGACCGGTCATCAAAGTGGCTTCCATACCCACCCCTGACCGGTCCTTTTCTTTAAGTATAGTCTAACAACGCAGCTAAATCAAAGTTTATAAGCAAAACACGTGAATAGCAGTTTTCTCTCACTTCTTTCTGTAAAAAAGAGTGTACTTCACAGTTATGAGCGTTCTGCAGGCTCACCGTCTCTCATATCCTGTAGAGCGTTCATAAGTGTGAAGTGCTTTTGTGGTTAATTTGATATGTACGGCGGCGCACCGCGTTTTCACTTCACACCTCAAATGATAGGACCCTTTCCACCCGCATAAAGCGGGGCGCGTTTAGGGACAATTAGTCTTACAACGCTTAATTATCAGAAAGATAATGCGTACCAGTGTAGGGCGCTGTTTTCGGGAAATTGACAGCAAAATAATTTACCGCCAGTTCCAAAGGAGCGTTGACTGAGTGGCTGAAAGTATCTGCCTACTAAGCAGACGGTCGTTTAACGGTTCGCAGGTTCGAATCCTTCACGCTCCACCATCTTTGGTATCCATTTTTACAGGCTAAACATCTATGCCAAGACCAAGAAAATCAAAGCTGTTTGATAATTCACAGTTTTTCATACCACGCAGAACAGTTCAGGGGTTAGACTCTCTGGAGAAAGTATGCAAGGCCTTCGCATTACCTGCCAACGCTTCATGGCTAAGTCAGGAAAACCGTATGGCTATGGATTCAGCCTTTGACGCTGTGGGGGGGTACTCAGCGATTTATGAATCATTTCTGCAGCAGATCGCCCAGCAAGGCATGATTAGAGCTTGCATACAGACCGTAGCGGACGATATGACGCGTAAGTGGATCAAGATTAAAGGCGGATAGGCCGTCTATGCCGAGAAGCTAGACAAGCTAAAGAACCTAATCGAAAGCAAATACCACTTAAGACAGGTGTTCCACTGGGCCTTCGCCACCACAGGTTATATGGGCGGTGCTTTAATCTTTGTGAAGGTCGGACTTGACGATTGTAGCACTGTAAAGGATTTCAAGGAAGCTACAACTGCGCATTAAGCAATTATTCGACAAGCTTGTATTGTAGCACTATGAGAAAATACAAGGAAACAATACCCAAAAGATTATTTTTGATGAGTTTTTGATTAAAACAGTTATTTAGATTGAATTTAACTTACTTTCTGAATCTTGGTCTATTAATTCTTTCAGAGAATTTCATATTTTCAAAGCTCTCATGTAAAATAGAGCCTGAAATTTCAATTTATGCTTTTTAAAGTAGAAAATATTATATGACTGAGAAGTTACAGAAAATTTTATCCCGCGCTGGAATTGCTTCACGTAGAGCTCTTGAGCAGATGATTGATCAGGGCAGAGTTACCGTAAATGGCAAAATGGCTACCATCGGTGACAGATACGAAGCAGATGACATTTTAGTTAAAATTGACGGTAAGGTAGTATTAACACCTGACAGTCAAAAAGTATCTTGCAGAGTCTTAATGTATCATAAGCCTGAAGGTGAGCTTACTACATTATCAGATCCTGAAAACAGACCTACAGTTTTCGACCATATTCCAAAGCCTCCAACTGGTCGTTGGATCTACATTGGTCGTCTTGATATCAATACCTCTGGTTTACTCTTATTTACCACTGACGGTGAGTTAGCTAATGCGCTGATGCATCCTAAATATGAGGTTGAACGTGTATACGCAGCTCGTATCTATGGTGAAGTAAGTGAAGAGCAAATCGATCAGTTAACCCAAGGCGTAATGCTAGAAGATGGCAAAGCTCGCTTTAATAAAGTTACTTACGTGGGTGGTGAAGGTCGCAATGCCTGGTACCACGTAACCTTAAAAGAAGGACGTAAGAGAGAGGTTCGCCGTCTTTGGGAAGCTGTAGGGCTTAAAGTTTCACGTCTTATCAGAATTAAGTACGCAGGTATCGATCTTGATCCTGACTTAAAGTCAGGACAGTTCAGAGAACTTACCTTAAATGAGTTAAATCGTTTAAGAAAAGCTGTTCATTTAGAGCCAGTTGAAGAGTTGGCTCCTGCTTTAGATTTAAATGCCTCTTCTTCAAATAAAGGAAGAAAAGCTACAAAAGCTCCTGTAAGAAAGCCTGTTTCATTTAATTCTTCGAAAGAAGAAAATGATGATAAGTCTTCAAGAAGATCTCCATACGGTAAGCTACAATCTCGTCCTGCAAGAGGGGATAAGTCAGCTTTCCCTAAGAAAGGTAAATCTTTTGGTGAGAACAAAGGAAGAAAGTTCTCACAGGATTCTTCATTTGATAAAAATGACAGAAGAAAGTCTTTTAACAAAGATGATTCTTCAAGAAAGTTTGGTCCTAAGTCAAAAAACTCTGCAAAGCACTTTGTTTCACACACAAATCTTCGCTCTGGGAAAGAAGGTCAGTCTTTTAATAAAGGCTATGCTGTAAAGAGCAGAGGTAGTGCCGTATCAAAGTCTTCTTTTGTAAAGCCAAGAAGAACAAATAGAAGTTCATATTAAGCTTAAGAGCTATCTTTTAAGAGATAATTGTGAAGGCGGATATTTATGAATGAGCTTTTAAATTTTGAGATATTTTCAAATGAAGAGCTTGTAGCAAAGGTAACCGCCTTTTCTTCACGAGGACATGATGTCTATGATTTTAGCTATGTTCCTTCTTGGATAGAAAAAGGCTATTCTCTAGATCCAACATTGTATTTCACTTCTGATATTCAACATGTCCAAGTTCTTCCTCCTTGCTTACAAGATATATGTCCAGATCGATGGGGAAGGTTAATTCAAAAAAGAAAGTTAGGTTACACTCCTTCTTCAACTGAGTATTTGCTTGGTGTAAGCGACTATTTTCGAATGGGAGCTTTACGAATTAAAATCAATGGTAAATTTGTTGATGATTCTACGGATAGACCAAAGTTAACAAGTTTAAATGAGTTAATCGAAGCTTCTAGACAAGTAGAGCTTGGTAATACGAGTGATCATGATATAAAGTTGCTATTTGCTCCAAGTGGCAGTTTAGGAGGGGCAAGACCAAAAGGTTGTGTAGTAGATAAAGGTCAACTTTTTTTAGCTAAGTTTCCATCAATAAACGATCAAGATATTCAGTTGTCAAAGTGCGAGAAAGTATATTTAGATTTGGCAAAAGAAGCTGGTATCAAAGCTTGTTCATCTAAAGTTATTGAATCGAAGTTTGGAGATGTTCTTCTTTTACCAAGGTTTGACCGAAACACAAATAACACCAGAATTCCTTTTATGTCTGCAATGACGGCTCTTGGATTGTCAGAAAATGATGAGTTGGATAATTACAGCTATGTAGATCTTGCAATGTCAGATTTCATGACGTCAAAAGAACAAAAGCAAGAATTATTCAGAAGAATGCTCTTTAATGGACTTTTTGGAAATACAGATGACCATTTGAGAAATCATGGTTTTTTACGTATCAATGGAGAATGGCAATTATCTCCAGCCTACGACCTAACACCGAATACAGTTCCCTACAATAAACAACACCACGCTTTATGTTTTATTGAAGGTAAAGATTTACCATCATTAGCTTTATTTAATGATATAAAAGATTATTTTGAGGTTGATGACAAACTTTTCAAATCAATGTTACTTGATATGAAGAATGCTCAAGCATCATGTCTATCTCTTCTTAAGAAGAATAAAGTTTCACAGGACAACATAAAATTGCTTGAAAACAATTTTGAGCACAAAGATTTTGAAAAGCTCAAAAACTTTGATTAGCTGTCATAACTGTCAATTTGAAGCAAAAGAAAGTACTTATTGCGATTGTGCTATGCTAATTTGTTCTCTCCACTGTAATATATAAGACAGTATGCGATGTTACTTCACATAATTAATACATGTTGTTAACATTTGTTGCTTATAATTGCTATATTTACATCGTTATACATACTTTTGATTTTATTTGAGAAATTAAAACTTAAAATGAACGCAGACCCGACTATATTTAGTCACACCATTCTATCTAACCTCTCTATTTTTTCATTTTCAAAGCTAGGAGCTAAATAACTATGCAAGAACAGGCTCTAGCTCATCCAACTTTATTATTCGATATGCTGTGGGTATTAGATCCTACTGCATGGTTAGGTTTATTAACCTTAACAGCAATTCAGATTGTTTTAGGTATTGATAACTTACTATTCATTGCTATTCTGTCAGCAAGACTTCCAGCAAGACAAGGTAAGACTGCTCGCTACATCGGTTTAGGTGGTGCTTTAATCATCAGAATTATCTTGATGATCTTCGCCGCTTACGTAATGGCAATGTCAGAGCCATTGTTCACTGTCTTAAACTTTGAAGTTTCAGTTCGAGACTTAATGATGTTCTTAGGTGGTGCTTTCTTGATATACAAATCTACAGAAGAGCTTCATTCAAAGTTAGAAGACCAAAGCAATGAAGAGTCTGTTTCTGTAAGCAAGTCAGCAGGCCATTCATTTGTTATTGTAGCCACACAGATTATGATCCTAGATGTACTCTTCTCAGGTGATTCAATCATCACCGCAGTTGGTATGACCAATCATGTTTACATCATGATCGTAGCTGTAACTATTGCTATGGCATTATTGATGTGGGCTTCAGGCTTTATTGCAGTCTTTGTTTCAAAGCATCCTACAGTAGTTATATTGTGTTTAGGCTTCCTATTGCTTATCGGTTTCAGCCTGATTATGGAATCATTCCATATTGAAGTACCAAAGGGATACTTATACTCAGCAATTGGCTTCTCATTGTTAATCGAGATCTTCAACCAGGCCTCAAGAAAGACTGTTTTGAACTTAAAGCACTCTAATAACATGCAGGCCCGTCAGGTAGCAGCTCATCTGGTCTTAAGACTGTTAGGCTCAAAAAATGACGACGATGTGCATTCAATTAAGGAAGCTATTGTTTCACGTCCTAGTGCCTATGTCTTTAACAAGCAGGAAAAAGAGATGGTATCTCGTGTTCTTGAAATGTCATCACTGCCTGTAAAGGCTGTAATGACAGCAAGAACTGATCTGCAAACAATTAAAGTTGATGGCTCAAAAGAGTACATCTTAAACAAGGCATTATCTTGCACTAAGTCATTATTGATTGCTTACAGAAGCGGTCACAAAGATCAGCCTTTAGGTTTTGTTTCAAGAGCAGATGTTTTAGGCCTTTTTGTCGAAGATAAGGTTGATGTTGCCCACATGGAAAAGATTGTCCAGGAGCCTTTATATCTTCCGCAAACAATTAACATCTTAAGTGCCCTAGATCAATTTAGGCAGTCAAAGAAATACTTTGGATTTGTCTTTGATGAGTTCGGAGGTTTTGAAGGTATTGTTACTGTTCATGATGTGGTTGAAGAGATCACAGGTGAGATGCCTGAAAAGAGTGAAACTCCAGAGATTGTACGTTTTGGTAAAGATGGTAAGTCATTTAGAGTAGATGGTGATGCTATCTTACCAGATGTTGCAAGAATAACTGGTTTAGACTTACCTCCATCAGAGCATTATCAGACTATTGCAGGTTACGTTTTAGACAGATTGCAGAGAGTTCCAAAGCAAGGCGAAACTTTAGATGTTGGTGACTGGAAGATTGAAGTTTTCAGCGCTGATGCAACTGCAATTAACGTCTTAAAACTCTATAGGATAAAGTAGGAAAAAACTTGATTTTTATCCTTACTTTTGCTATAAATAAAGGGCTTGAAGCTGATAGCGTTTCAAGCCTGTTCAAGTGTGAGCTTGAACCTTCAGTAATAAACGAGTTTATTACTGATAGATATAGTGGAACTTCATAAAGAAAGGGACCCTAGTTGAGGTCCTTTTTTTGTGTTTAAAATTAAATAAATTGAGGTACTAATGGCAGGAACCATTGAAGAGAAAGTAGCAGAGCTAGTAACTCCTCTGGTGGAGTCTATGGATCTTACTGTATGGGGTATCAGATTCCGTGGCGGTAATGATCATGCGATGTTGCAGGTGTTTGTTGATTCTGAGCAAGGTGTAAGCGCAGATAAGTGTGGCGAGTTAATGGATGTATTATCTCCTGCTTTAGATGCAGCTGACCTTATCGCTCCTAAATATACACTTGAGGTATCTTCACCTGGTCTTGACAGAATTTTGTTCACACTTGAGCAAGCTAAGGCTTATACAGGTAAAACTGTAAAAGCTGAACTTAGAATTCCTACTCAGGGCAGACATAAGCTTCAAGGTACTTTAGATGAAGTAACTGATGATGGCATGCTGAAGATTAACGATAAGATCTCAGGTCTTATCGAAGTTGCATTCTCAAATGTATCTACAGCACGTGTTGTCCCAGAGTTTCCAACTAACAACAAAAAAGCTCCTAAAAGCGGATCATAGAGAGGTCTTAGATTAAAAATGGGTAAAGAGATCATTGCCATCGCAGAGGCACTATCAAACGAGCGTGCTATTCCTAGAGATAAGATTTTTGAAGCTTTAGAGACTGCATTAGCAACTGCAACCAAGAAAAAGTATCCGGTTGATATCTTAGTTCGTGTTGTAATTGACAAGAAAGACGGCTCATATGACACCTTCCGCCGTTGGGAAGTAGTTGATACTGACGGTCCACTAGAGAAGCCTGCTCAGGAAATATCACTTGCAGCAGCCGCTGTTGACCATCCTGGTATTAAAGCTGGTGATATTGTTGAAGAGCAGATCCCTTCTGTTGAGTTTGACCGTATTACAATTCAGACAGCAAAGCAGGTTCTATCTCAGAAAGTTAAAGATGCTGAGCGCGAGCAGGTTGTAGCAGAGCAGCGTGACAGAATCGGTCATGTTGTAAATGCAACCGTTAAAAAGCAGACTCATGACATCATGGTTTTAGATTTGGGCAACAACGCTGAAGCTGTTCTAAAGCGTGAGCAGATCATTCCTCATGAGACCTATGGTCGTGGTGACAGAGTTAAGGTTTTATTACAGGATATCCGTTCAGAGCCAAATCGAGGTCCACAGATCATCTGCTCAAGAACTTCACCTGATTTCTTAAAAGAGTTATTCAGAATCGAAGTACCTGAGATTGGTGAAGACGTAATCGAAATCATGGGTGCAGCTCGTGATCCTGGTTCACGTGCAAAGATCGCTGTAAGATCCAAGGACAGAAGAATCGATCCTCGTGGCGCATGTATCGGTATGCGTGGCGCTCGTGTAATGGCAGTATCTAACGAGCTGTCAGGTGAAAAGATTGACGTTGTTTTATACGATGAGAACTTAGCTCAGTACGTAACCAATGCTATGGAACCTGCTGAAGTATCACGTATTATCATCAACGAAGATGACCACACTATCTTAATTGCTGTAGCTGAAGAGAACTTAGCTTTAGCAATCGGTAGGAACGGTCAGAATGTACGTTTAGCTTCACAGCTTATCGGTTGGGATCTGAAGGTTATGACTGAGAAAGAACTTGAGTCAAGCATTCAGCAGGAAGTAGGTAAGGTAGTAAAGCTATTTGAAGATTCTTTAAATGTTGATGAAGAGTTCGCAACTGCTCTGTCAGATGCAGGCTTCACCACCTTAGAAGAAGTTGCATACGTTGAACCAGAAGAGCTTTTAGCTATCGATGGTATGGATGAGGAAACTGCATCTCAGTTACAGGAAATAGCAAGAAAGGTTGTTGAGAGCAAAGAAAATGCTGAAACTGCTGAAGCTATCGCTCAATTATCATCACTAGACGGTATTGATAAAGAATTAGCTGCTAAGTTAGTAGCTCACGGTATCAAGTCAGGTGAAGATCTTGCAGATCAGGCTACCGATGATTTAACTGACATCGAAGGCTTAGATGAGAAGAAAGCTGGTGAAATCATTATGGCAGCTCGTAATGAATACTGGTTCAAAGAAGAAAACAAATAATACAGGAAGACTTGAATGATGAATGAAGAAAATCAGGGCAATGCACCAAAGCGTATGTCTTTAAAGAAGAAGTCTTCTGGCACTATGACTTTGCAGAATGCAGGCGGTGCTAAGAAAGTTCAGGTTGAAGTTCGTAAAAAGAAATTTAACTTCGACCCTAAAGAGCGTAAGGCTCAGTTGGAGCAGGAAGCTATTGCTAAGCAAAAGGCTGAAGAAGAGGCTAGAAAAGCTGAAGAGGCTCGTAAGGCTGAAGAAGCTAAAAAAGCCGAAGAAGCTCGCAAGGCTGCAGCTGCTAAAGCTGAGGCTGACAAGAAGGCTAAGGAAGCTGCTAAAGCTGCGGCTGTTAAGACTCAGCCAAAGCCAACTCCTGCTCCTCATAAAGAGAAGCATGAGGATAAGGCAACTGAAGAGTTACGTCGTGCTCAAGAAGAGCAACAAAAGCGTAAGTCTGAAGAAGAGTCAAAGAGACTTGCTGAGCAGGCCAGAAAGTTAGCTGAAGAAAACGAGGCTCGTTGGGCAGCAGAAGAAGAGGCTCGCTCTCACGAGAATGATGACGACGATTCAACAACTTCACAGTATGTTCGTGAAGCTGAGGCTCGCCAGGAGCGTGAGGCTGAAAACAGAGGCCGTCACCGCGACAGAAATGGTGACAGACGTTCAGCTAAGCGCTTTGAAGAAAATGAGCAGAATTCAAACAATCGCCGTCAGAAAGGCGGTAAAGGTGGTAAGAGCGTAAAGGGTGCTGCAAAATTAAATCAGCAGCAACACGGCTTTAACCGTCCTGCTGTTCCTGTAAACCGTGATGTTGAGATCGGTGAGACCATCACTGTAGCTGAATTAGCTGCTAAGATGGCTGTTAAGGCAACTGAAGTTATCAAGACCTTAATGAAATTAGGTGAAATGGTAACTATCAACCAGGTTTTAGATCAGGCAACAGCTCAGCTAGTTGCTGAAGAAATGGGACACAAGGTAATTCTGCGTAAAGAGAATGAACTTGAAGACGAGTTATTAAACGGCAACAAGGATTCAAAAGCAGAGGCAACTCCTCGTGCTCCTGTTGTTACCATCATGGGTCACGTTGACCATGGTAAGACCTCTTTACTTGACTACATCAGAAAGTCAAAGGTAGCAGTAGGCGAAGCTGGTGGTATTACCCAGCGTATCGGTGCTTATCACGTACAGACTCGTAATGACGGTATTACCTTCTTAGATACCCCAGGTCACGCAGCATTTACTGCAATGCGTGCTCGTGGTGCTCAGTGTACTGATATCGTAGTTTTAGTTGTAGCAGCAGATGACGGTGTAATGCCTCAGACCTTAGAAGCAATTCAGCATGCTCAGGCAGCTAAGGTTCCTATGATTGTTGCTATCAACAAGATGGATAAGCCAGGTGCAGACCCTCAGAGAGTTATCAATGAGTTAATGCAGCACAGTGTTATTCCTGAGTCAATGGGTGGTGAGAACCAGTTCGTTGAAGTTTCAGCAAAGACTGGTATGGGCGTTGATGATCTGTTAGAGGCTATTACTCTACAGGCTGAAGTTTTAGAGTTAAAGGCTGTTCATGATGGTATGGCTGAAGGCGTAACCATTGAGTCTCGTCTTGATAAAGGTCGTGGTCCTGTAGCAACAGTTCTTGTGCGTTCTGGTACCTTAAAGAAGGGAGATATTATCCTTTGCGGTCTGCAGTACGGTCGTGTTCGTTCAATGAGAAACGAAAACGGCAAGGAAGTAACCGAGGCTGGTCCTTCAATCCCTGTTGAGGTATTCGGTCTGTCAGGTGTTCCTGCAGCAGGTGACGAGGTTACCGTTGTAGCTGATGAAAGAAAGGCTCGTGAAGTTGCTTTATTCCGTCAGGGTAAATACCGTGAGTTAAAGATTGCAAAACAGAAGAGTGCACAGTTAGCTTCTATGTTCAAGGAGAGCAATGCTTCAGAGTTGAAGGTTGTTCTAAAGGCTGATACTCAGGGTTCTGTTGAAGCTATTTCTGATGCTCTGCTAAAACTTGGTAACGAAGAAGTGCAGGTTAAGATTATCGGCTCAGGTGTTGGTGGTATTACCGCAAACGACGCAACCTTAGCTGCAGCTGATGGTGCTGTTGTAATCGGCTTTAACGTTCGTGCCGATGGTCCTGCCCGTCAGGTAATCGATTCAGAGTCAGTTGACTTACACTACTACAGTGTTATTTACGACTTGATTGATGATGTGAAGAAGGCTATGTCTGGTCTGCTCAAGAAAGAGATCAGAGAAAACTTCATCGGTTATGCTGAAGTTCGTGAAATCTTCCGTCACCCTAAGTATGGTGCAATCGCAGGCTGTATGGTTGTTGAAGGCGTCGTAAAGCGTTCAGCTCCTATCCGTGTGCTGCGTGACAATACCGTTATCTTTGAAGGTGAGCTTGATTCATTACGTCGTTTCAAGGATGACGTATCTGAGGTTAAGCAGAACAACGAGTGCGGTATCTGTGTTAAGAACTACCAGGATGTTCGTGTAGGCGACCGCATCGAGTGCTTCGAGAAGGTTGAAGTTGCACGTACTCTTGATTAAAGGAAATTATGCCAAGAAGTTACGGTAGAAATGAAAGAGTTGCAGCAGCTGTAAGACGTGAGCTTGCAGATGTGCTGCAAAATGAGCTTCATGATCCTCGTGTGAAGAATGCAACTATCACTGAAGTTGATGTTTCACCTGATCTTAGAAATGCTCGTGTTTACATTTCTTTTTTAACAGATAAGAAAGAAGAAATTGATGCTGCTATGAAAGGCCTAAAGAGCGCCAAAGGCTTTTTACGTTCACAGTTAGCTTCAAGACTAAACTTACGTTATATGCCTGATCTTGATCTGCGTTATGATTCATTACTCACAGAGTCAATGAAACTTGATGCTCTAATTGCTAAAGGCTTAAACAAGAACTAGTCTGTATACACACAGAAAGGTACCCTGGATCATAAAAAGTTCGGGGTATTTTTTTTTGAGATAGAGGAAAGTGTTTTAATTTCAATGAGCAATGAAAGGAGTTGTAAAAGTGCTTTTCCAAGCCTGCTTATTTGCATCCCCCGTTAGCAGAGCTTCTGCTGTGAATTGTATAAGCAACAGGAAAATGTCTGTTTGTAATAGGACTGAACCATATTTCGTGGGAACCTTTGCCTTGTCTGACTAAATAGCACCCTTTGTCCTTGAGGTAAGCTATAAGTTTATCGTAGTAATCTGTTCCCATTTAAGCCAAACGTTCCATGTTATTGAGAAAATAAAACTTAGTATGACGTGGCTTCAAGTTGTAATTGAGCTCAAGAAGATCTTCTGCAATGATGTTAACTTCTTTGATAAGTCCCTCAATTGTAGGCATCTTAGCAATCAATCCTGGAAGATCTGGACTTTTGCACCAATAAACCTTATTTTCATTATCTTTATGAATAACAACCCTAAAAGTTAGTGTAAAGCCGAATTTGTAGGCAATTTTCCAAAAGGGGCAGTCCAATACGGTAGTTCATATCATATCTCCTAACAGTTAGCATAAGTATAGATTAATTATCTTGTCAAATTATGATCGTTTATACAGCTTTTTATCGGTAAGTTCTGTAACTTTGAAAAAGACGTAAGCAGAATGTACAATAGAGGCTTGAATAATATAATTTTAGGAGAGAGTCGTGGTAGCTTCAATGGTACAGCAAAAGCCAATTAAATCAGCTGTAATTGTATCTAAAGTATATAAGCGTCCAGTGTCTGGAGCTATCAGAGATATTGCCTCAAAACTAACCAAATTAGGTGTAAAAGTATATCTTGAGGCTAATACATCTGTAGGCTTTAATATTCCTGAAATTGAAAGTATTACCCGTCGTCAGATGCGAGATCTTGACCTTATCATCGTTGTAGGTGGAGATGGCTCTGTTTTAGGTGCAGCCAGAACCTTAGTAGATTTGAAAGTTCCAGTATTAGGTATTAACCGCGGACATTTAGGTCTGCTTACCGATGTCAATCCTGACAATCTTGATGAGAGCTTAAAAAAGGTTGTAAAAGGCTACTACTCATTAGAGGACAGAACCATGATTGATGTTCGTGTCTCTCGTGATTCTGAAGATGGAGTAGGTGAGTTAATCGGTCAGTCATTAGCAACTAACGAAACCGTTATTCACTCAGGCACCATGGCTCATATGATGGTGTTTAGAGTAACTATTGATGGTACCTATATGTACACCCTAAGAGGTGACGGTATTATCGTCAATACACCTACAGGCTCAACTGCATATTCATTATCAGCAGGTGGTCCTATTATTGAACCAAATCTTGATGTTCTGTCACTAGTGCCAATGTTCCCACAGTCACTAAACTGCTCTCCTATTATCATTCCAGGAAAATCAGAGGTTAGAATCGACTTTGAATGTCCTGATGATATGGCAGAGTTAATTGCAATCAACTGTGATGGTCAGGTAACCATGAGAGCTGATACTAAAAGCTCTGTACTTATAAGACAGCATCACATACCTTTGACACTTATTCACCCTCAAGGTTATGACTATTACAGCCTGTTACGTCAGAAATTAGGCTGGGCTCAAAGTCTTGTTTAGGACCAAACTTTAAGTTTGAGTCTGTTTTTGGAGTAGTTATGCTTGAACAATTAATCGTAAAAGACTTTGCTTTAAGTGATAAAAATACCCTTGATTTTCATAGTGGCATGACCTGTATTACAGGTGAAACCGGTGCTGGTAAATCATTAACTGTAGATGCTTTATCTATGCTCTTAGGTGCAAGAGCAGATGCTATGTGCGTAAGAACAGGCTGTGCTAAAGCTGAGCTTGATGCGGTGTTTTCAATTGAGAACAATCAGGCTGTTATCGATTTTCTAAACGAGCGTGAGCTTACAGCAGAGGATAACACTCTAATGCTCCGCCGTGTTATAGGAGCAGATGGTAAGTCAAAGTCTTATATTAACGGCTCTCCTTGTACTTTAGCCTTACTAAAGGAGCTAGGCTCTTACATTGTGGCAATTCACGGACAGCATGCAAGCATTAAGCTTATTGATAAGAGCAATCAGCTATCCTTAGTAGACAGCTTTGGCAGATTAAAAGACAAAGTTGAAGCTGTAAAACTATCCTTTGATAAATATAATAAGAACCGTCAGCATTTGCAGGAACTAGCAGATGAGCAGCTAGCTGGCGCTCAGACCTATAAGACCTTACGTTATGAATTAGACTTATTAAATAAGCTTGATCTGCACGAAGGCGACTATGAGCAGATAAGCTCAGATTATGATGCCCTGCAGCATCAGACACAGGCATCAGATGCTGTAGCTTTAGCTCAAGGAGTGCTTGAGAACGAAGAGCACAACATCATTGATATCATTACTGCAAGAATTACCGATTTATCAAAAGTAGCTGTCTTTGCTAAAGACAGTATCGATCCTATTGTTGCAGATCTTTCAACTGCTTGTGAGCATTTGGATTTAGCTCGTGAAAAGTTAGATTCACTTACCTTAAAGGCTAATCCTGCTTTAGTTGAAGAGTTATCTGACAAACTCTCAAAATGCCACGAATTAGCTCGCCGTTTTGAGATAAAGCCAAACGAGCTTTATAAGATTAAAGACAAGTTAGAAAAAGATATAGAGCACTTTTTATCTTTAAAAGAGCAGATAGCATCATTAACTGCTAACGTTAAAAAGTTAAGAGATGCCTATGAGACAGAAGCTAGAGAGTTATCAGACTTAAGAGCAAAAGCTGCTACAAAGATGTCTCAGGATGTAACTTTAAAGATTAGAACCTTAGCAATGCCAGATGGCGTGTTTGAGGTTAAAGTAACTCGTGATGAGACTATAAGACCTAGAGCTACAGGTCGCGACAATGCTGAATTTTTGTTCTCAGCAAACCTAGGAGAAGCACCAAAAGATTTAGGTGCTGTAGCCTCAGGTGGTGAGTTATCACGTCTTGCTTTAGCAATTGAGGTTTTAACCTCACGTAAAGGCTCGACGCAGACATTGATCTTTGATGAGGTTGATACTGGTATCTCAGGTCGTACGGCTTCTGCTGTAGGTGAGCTGTTACACCTTTTAGGTAAGGATGTGCAGGTAATTACCGTAACTCATTTACCACAGGTTGCAGCTGCTGCTGATCATCAGCTCTTAGTCTCAAAATCTCAGCAGGGGCAGAATGTAGTCTCAAATGTATCTGAGCTTGATAATGATGGTCGTGTCGAGGAAATCTCTCGTATGATGGGCGGTAACGTTGTAACAGAAGCTACTCGTCAAAGCGCTCAAGCGCTGTTAAATAAAGCCAATCAAAAAGCTTAATACAGGTAGCTTACGTGAAAAACAATACCGTCTTTGTAAAAGGAAATCTTAAGGTTCATATCCGTTGGGCTAATGTGACCGATGCTAGCAATATCGCTCGCCTTGAACTTAATGCCTCTCATTATGAGAATCGCAGGGAACCTTTTACCTTTACCCATCCTCAATTTACTGCACTATGGGAGAACCGTCTTTCTGATGAAAATTATCGGACAGTGCTTGCTTGTGGTGCAAAAAATCTCTATGGTTTCTTAACTTTTAAAAATGAAATAGAGTCAGGTAAAATTCTCGCACTGTATATCGATCCGCTTTATATGCGCCTGGGAATAGGTAAACTCTTACTTCAGACAGCAGAACAGATGGTTAGAATCAAGGGCGGATCATCAATCGAAGTTGATGTGGAAGTGCTCAATAAAAGGGCAATCAGCTTCTACACCTCGTTACAATTTGCAAAAGTAAGTGTAAAATTAGACCACTTAATTGTTATGCGAAAGGAGTTTTATAATGCTTAAGGTTGGTATTGTAGGTTTAGGCGGACGCATGGGCCACGCACTGTGGGACTGCTGTTTAGGTCTTGATGGCGCAAAGGTTGTATGCGGCATTGATAAGAGCACCGATACACTACCATCAGGCTGCAATGTTGAAGTTGTAGATGAGCCTTCAAAACTGTCAGCAGCTCCTGACATGTTCATCGATTTCTCTCGTCCAGAGTGCTCATTAAATATTCTTGAATATGCAAAGCAGCATAACTGCAAAGTTATCTTAGGTACCACAGGTTTCGATTACGAGCAGCGCGATAAGATTAAGGAATACTCAAAGCATATTCCTATCGTTTTTGCTGCTAACTTCTCTGTTGGTGTTAACGTTTTATTAAACCTTGTTAAAAAGACAGCTCAGATCATGGCTGATGCTGATATCGAAATTGTTGAAGCTCACCACCGTTATAAGGTAGACAGCCCATCAGGCACTGCTTTAGCAATTGGCGAGGCAGCTGCTGAAGGGCGTCACGTAAATCTAAAAGACGTTATGGTAGCAGGTCGTAACGGTATTACTGGCGAGCGTATCTACGGTTCTATCGGTTTCTCATCAATCCGTGGTGGTGATATCGTAGGTGAGCATACTGCTATGTTCTGCTCAGAAGGTGAGCGCGTTGAGTTAAGCCATATTGCAACCTCACGTCAGACCTTCGCTCGTGGAGCATTCAGAGCTGCTCTATGGCTTGAGAACAAGAAACCAGGTTTATATGATATGAATGAAGTTTTAGGTCTGAATAAGGCTTAAGCTTACCTTTATTCATACAAAAGCCAGAACCTAAAATCGTGGTTCTGGCTTTTTCACATCAATACTTACATCAAAGAACTATCTTACATCAATTATTTCAATTACATTAAAGCCGCTAAAATACCTCCATCTACAGGGATCTCTGTACCTGTTACAAAGTCAGACAGAGGGGAAGCTAAGAATAAAGCTACTTTTGCTACATCCTCAGGTTCACCAATTCTGCCCATAGGAGTTCTGCCTACTAACTTTTGAGTAAGCTCTTTGTTGTTTAAAATGCCTTTGGTCATATCTGTTTTAATGTAGCCAGGAGCAATCGCATTTGACTGAATATTGTATTTTGCCCACTCTACAGATTGAGTCTTGGTTAACATCTTAATTGCACCTTTTGAAGCACTATAAGCTGCCATACCAGGACTGGTTACATCAGCTAAGATAGATGCAAGATTTATGATTTTGCCACCACCTTTTTCTTTCATCATCGGGAAGCATTTCTGGCTTAAATTAAAGGCAGCTGTAAGATTGGTATCTAGAACTTTATCCCAAAGCTCAATATCAGTAGTTTCAATAGAATTTGAGTTAGCAGTGCCTGCTGCGTTAACCAGAATATCAATAGAAATACCGTCAGCTTTAAAGCGCTTGAATACCTCTTCTACAGCAGTATTAGAAGTAATGTCACAAGGAACAGCAAATACTTCTTTACCTGTAGGATCTAACTCCTTTGCTGTGGTAGAGAGCTTGTCAGCACTCCTTGCCATGATATAGATCTTAGCTCCATTCTTATTTAGAATGCGGGCAATCTCTTTACCTATACCTTGACTTGCACCGGTAACTAGTGCGGTTTTGCCTTCAAGTAACATAAAAAGCTCCTTAGTTTTATTCTTATCTTTTCTAAAGTTTAGGTCAGATTTTGAGTATTTAAAGTGAAGTGATAAATCTAATGCTAATTTTGTTAGCTGTAACAAAGTTTTGATTTAATGGAGGTTTTTTATTGTAAAAAGGTGCTATGGGAGGAATGAAATTGAAAAGACAGAGCCTAAATAAAAGTTAGTAGACATTTGTCTACTAACTTTAAAAAAGCCTTAAATGAGCTATACCTTAGATTATCAGCTCAGCTAAAGTCACACCTACAAGACAGGCACATGTAAGACCGATAAGTCTAGGGATCATAAAAGAGTGGTTTAAATAGTATTTTCCAATCTTTGTGGAGCCTGAGATACCAAAGTTTACAGTTGCAATATCTGAAGGGTAATTAGGAATAAAGAAGTAAGCATAAGTATCAGGCATTAAACCAATTAGAATTGGACATAGCAGACCGATTGCTGCTGCAACTGGTATTAAGATTTTAGCAGATGCTGCCTGTTAGTTTACTGCGATTGATACTTAAGATAGAATCTTTTTCAAGATCTCTACCTCTAAAGTTAGAGTATAAAGACAGTAAGAACACACCTACTAAGGTAGCAGGGATGTTTACAAGTAAGATCTTAAATAAGGTCAAATCCTCAAGACCAGGGTGCTGCAGCACATCTTTACCCAAATAACAGGCTACTACAGCTGAAATAGGGAATGCTACAAGTCAAATTTGAGAGGTAACAGAAGCTGCTGTCATCGGTCTTTCAGGACGAATTTTATTCTTTAGCGCAATATCGCCAATGATAGACATGATGGTATATACAGCATGGCCTGTACCTAACATTAAGGTTAAAGCACAGCTTACAACTGCGATGATGATAAGCATTACATCAACTGAGGGGAGGTAGGAGGCATTCTTAATACAAAGTTTTCAATACATAAGCCTAGGCCTGAGACTACACCCAGTCCCATACCGTCAAATCTGCTACCAATATATAAGGTAGCAATTAAAAATATAAATTCCGCTATGAGCATTTAATCAATTTTCTCAAAATTTTTCACAAAATGACGCGGAAATATATATAAATTTTCGAAAATTGACAAAAAAAGCCCCAAAATAATCAATTTTGGGGCATTTTGAACTTAATTATTTAGAGGAGTAAATCTATTAGATTACACCCTGAGCAATCATTGCATCAGCTACTTTACGGAAGCCAGCGATGTTAGCACCTAATACTAGGTTGCCTTCAACACCGAACTCACGAGCGGTATCAGCAACGTTCTTGTACAGGTTGGTCATAATGGTGTGTAACTTCTGATCAACTTCCTCGAAGGTCCAAGCAGTCATACCAGCGTTCTGTTCCATCTCTAACTGAGAAGTTGCAACACCACCAGCGTTAGCAGCCTTTGCAGGACCGTAAGCAATCTTAGCCTTTAAGAACTGATCGATAGCACCTAAGGTTGAAGGCATGTTAGCACCTTCTGCTACAACCTTACAGCCGTTAGCTAATAGAGTCTTAGCATCTTCCTCATTTAACTCGTTCTGAGTTGCGCAAGGGAATGCACAGTCTACGTTGTAAGTCCAAACCTGGTGTTTGCCTGCTGGGTACTTATCAACTGGAGTGTACTGAGCTGTTGGAACTAACTCTGCATAACGGGTTAGACGTGCACGCTCAACTTCCTTAACCTGCTTTAATACGTCTACCTTGATGCCATTTGGATCATAGATAGTACCGTTAGAATCTGATACGGTAACAGGAGTTGCACCTAACTGGATTAACTTCTCGCAGCAGTAGATAGCTACGTTACCTGAACCTGATACAGCGCACTTCTTGCCCTTTAATGAATCGCCACGATCCTTTAACATAGCATCAGTGAAGTAAACGGTACCGTAACCTGTAGCCTCAGTACGTGCTAAAGAACCACCGTAGGTTAAACCTTTACCAGTTAAAACACCCTCATAACGAGTGGTTAAACGCTTGTAAGCGCCGTACATGTAACCGATCTCACGACCACCAGTACCGATATCACCAGCTGGAACGTCGATAGTAGCACCAATGTAACGGTGTAACTGGATCATGAAAGCCTGGCAGAAACGCATGATTTCAGTCTCTGACTTGCCCTTAGGATCGAAATCAGAACCACCCTTTGCACCACCGATAGGAGTACCAGTTAATGAGTTCTTTAAGATCTGCTCTAAACCTAAGAACTTTAGTACGCCTTCATTTACTGTTGGGTGTAAACGGATACCACCCTTGTAAGGACCAATTGCTGAATTGAACTGTACACGGTAGCCCTTGTTAACCTGAACTTCGCCCTTATCGTCAACCCACTCAATACGGAAAGAAATAGTTCTCTCAGGCTCAGTCATACGCTCTAAGATCTTGTACTTCTCATACTTAGGCTCTTTATCTACTACAGGCTGTAATGTGTTTAAGATTTCCTCAGCTGCCTGTAAGAATTCTGGCTGGTATGGATACTTAGCTTTTAAAGAGTCTAATACTCTCTGTGTGTATGACATTTAATGTCTCCTGTTTACCTGTTGATAAAATCGTTTTACCGGTCTTAGGACCGATAAGAAAAGTTTGTTTTAATTTGTTGAAATCAAATTTACAATTCTTAATTTTAGCTTGCAATACCAAATTGAATATTCACATATTTGGTGCAGATCTGATTTAAAACAGTGCACATTGTTAGTGAAAGCTATGTAAATACAATGTAACTCATTATCAAATAAGAAAAAAAATTGTGACGAAATCATAACTTTTTATGCAATTTTAAAGAGCATTTTTCAAAAATGACTTTAGTAAAATAAATTAAGATCAAGTAGTTAATAGAATATTTAAGAAATGAGAACTGTGATTTAATTTAGTGCACTAAATTTAGATTATTTAAAGTTAAATGTAATTAAATTTCCCTTAAACAGTGCATTAGTAAATTAAAAATGAGGGATAAAAAAAGCCTCCTATTTGTATAGGAGGCAACTACCAACAGGCAAATGTTTAGTGACTAATTTCCTTTTAAGAAATCGTCAACTGCAGCAGCACATTGTCTACCTTCTGCGATGGCGTAGACAACTAGTGACTGGCCCTTTCTGCCGTCACCTGCTGCGAATACTTTCTTGTTTGAGGTTTGATATGCACTCTCACCTTGAACTTCAGCTTTGATATTGCCGCGTTTGTCTGTCTCTAATGCAAACTCTTTAATTAAAGCAGATGAAGGATGTGAGTACCCCATAGCAATCAGGACTACGTCAGCTTTAATCTTGCTTTCAGTACCCTTGATACCCTCAAAGTGGCGACCTTCACCCCACTTTACTTTCTCGGTTACAACAGCTTCTAGCTTGTCTTTACCTTCAAAAGCGGTGGTGTTAGTTGAGAATAATCTTGTGCAACCTTCTTCATGTGAAGTAGAAGTACGCTTGATCTTTCTCCAATCAGGCCATGCCATGGTTAAATCAACACTCTCTGGTAACTCGTCATGGTAATCTAACTGGGTTACTGAGGCTGCACCCTTACGGATTGAAACACCGATACAGTCTGATGCAGTTTCACCACCACCGATTACCACAACGTTCTTACCACGAACATCAATAGGATTCTCGCAGTCACCATTGTTCTCACGGTTCTGAGCGATTAAGAAATCTAAAGCAAAGTAGATGCCCTTTAAATCACGACCAGGTAATCTTAAATCACGTGGAGCCTCAGAGCCTGGAGCTAGAACGATAGCGTCATAGTTATCTAATAACTCCTGACCACGAACTTCATTTAATGAGTCGTTATGAACACCGTGCTCTAAGTTCTTGATAGCACCGACGATAGTTGAGGTCTTAAAGGTAATGCCTTCCTGCTCTAATTGAGAAATTCTTCTGTCTAGAATTTCTTTTGGCAGTTTGAAATCAGGAATACCGTAGCGTAACAGACCACCAATCTTGTTCATTTTTTCAACTACAGTTACAGTGTGACCAAAACGGTTTAACTGCTGAGCTGCAGCTAGGGCTGCTGGACCTGAACCTACTACACATACTTTTTTACCTGAACGGTGCTCAGTGATAACAGGTTTTACCAGACCATGCTCAAAAGCGTATTCAGCAATCTTTCTTTCAACAGACTTAATGCCTACAGCTTTACGGTGTATACCTAAGGTACAACCCTCTTCACACAGAGCAGGGCAGATACGACCTGTGATCTCTGGGAAGTTATTGGTAGCTGACAGTACGTTGTAAGCCTTATTCATCTGCTCTTCAGATACAAACTCGTTAAAGTCAGGTGAATCATTGTGTAATGGGCACTCATGCATACAGAATGGAATACCGCAGTCCATGCAACGACCAGCCTGAATTTTAGCCTGCTCGTCAGTTAAGGTACCGTAGATTTCACAGAAGCTCTTTACACGCTCTTCAACTGGAACATGAGGCTGTTCGATACGCTCAAATTCAATAAATCCTCTTAAAAAGCCCATCTTAGTGTGCCTCCTTCATTGCGTTTAATGCGTTGAAGTATTCAACAGGGAATACCTTGACGAAGTGTTGCAGTTCAACATCGAAGTTTTCTAAGATCTTCTTGGCAACCTTACTTGATGTCATATTCAAGTGACGTGTTAACAGAGTCTTTAGAACCTCTTCGTCTGATTTACCCTGATGCAGAGGAATTGCAGGATCGGCCTTGTTTGCCTTAACCACATTGCTTACGTTAAATGCACCCTTGGCAAGGCGTGATCTGAAGGTACCGTCCTTATCGTAAACGTAAGCCATACCACCTGACATACCGGCAGCAAAGTTTCTACCAGTAGTTCCTAAGACTACGACTGTACCACCTGTCATATATTCACAACCGTGGTCACCGCAACCTTCGGTTACAGCATCAGCGCCAGAGTTTCTTACAGCAAAACGTTCTCCGCAAACACCGCTAAAGTAAGCTTCACCAGATGTAGCACCGTATAAGCAGGTGTTACCACCGATGATGTTCTGTTGAGGATCTCCATCAAAAGCTGCACTCTCATGAACAGCGATGATACCGCCTGACATACCCTTACCGACATAGTCGTTAGCAAGACCTGACAGATTTAAGGTAACACCCTTTTCAAGGAAGGCGCCAAATGACTGACCTGCTGTACCTGATAACTTAAAGGTAATAAAGTTGTCTGGTAATTCCTTCTTTAAAGATGCAATTAAGCCAGAGGTATAAGTACCAACTGAACGGTTTACATTAACAACTGGTGAGTCAATAGTAATTGGCTTGTTATCTTCAATAGCCTTTAGAACTTTAGCTTCAAACTTCTTATCTAGAGCCTTATCAATCTCATGCTGCTGAGCGATTGCATGGTGAGCAACCTCATTAGCAAAAGCAGGATCCTTAAAGAAAATTCTCTCAAAGCTTAAGTTTCTAGCTTTAGCAAATTCGCTGTCTGATATCTTGGTTAGAAGTTCAGCATGACCGATTAAGTCTTCAAACTTCTTAAAGCCAAGTTCAGCCATGATCTCACGTACTTCACGAGCTACATAGTGGAAGTAATTCTCAAGCTGCTCTGGAGTACCGATGAACTGTTTACGCAGTTCAGGATCTTGAGTTGCAATACCAGTAGGACAGGTGTTCTTCTGGCACTTTCTCATGATGGTACAACCCATACATACTAATGGAGCAGTACCGAAACCGAACTCATCAGCACCTAACAAAGCACCGATGATTACGTCACGACCTGTCTTAATCTGACCGTCAACCTGTAAGGTTACACGTGAACGTAACTTGTTCATAACTAGAGTCTGCTGTACGTCAGCAAGACCAATTTCCCAAGCAGAACCTGCGTGTTTTACAGATGAAGCTGGAGCTGCACCTGTACCACCATCGTGACCTGAAATTACGATATGGTCTGCCTTACACTTTGCAACACCAGCTGCAACAGTGCCGATACCAACTTCAGATACTAGTTTTACAGAGATGTCTGCCTTGGTATTAGCAAGTTTCAGATCGAAAATCAGCTGAGCCAGATCCTCAATTGAGTAAATATCGTGGTGTGGTGGAGGAGAAATCAAACCAATACCAGGTAATGAGTGACGCAGTTTACCAATGTATTTTGATACCTTGTGACCTGGTAACTGACCACCTTCACCAGGTTTTGCACCCTGTGCCAGCTTAATCTGAATTAAATCAGCAGTTGACAGATAATCGGTGGTTACACCAAAACGACCAGATGCTACCTGCTTGGTACGAGAACGTAATGAATCACCCTTGTGCAGAGGAATATCAACTACTACATCATCACCTAAGATAGCCTTAGTAGAGGTTTCTTTATCGATGATGCCATCACGGCGAGGATCTTCACCACCTTCACCTGAGTTTGACATCGCACCTAATCTGTTCATGGCAATGGCCATGGTGGTGTGAGCTTCAGTTGAAATAGCACCCATTGACATAGCAGAACAGGCAAAGCGGTGGATAATGCTCTCTTCGCTTTCAACTTCGCTAATATCGATAGGATTGGTCTTCTTGAACTTGAATAAACCACGGATGGTCATCAAACGCTTTGACTGATCGTTGATGATCTGTGCATATTTCTTGTACTCATCGTATGAGCCAGAACGAACTGCTCTTTGCAGGTGAACTACAGCATCAGGAGTCCACATATGCTCTTCACCGTCATATCTCCAGTTCAGATCGCCACCCTGTAATAGTGATGGATCTTTTAGCTCAATCTTTCTGAAGGCTGCTTTGTGAGTTTCTACTGCTTCTTGAGCAATATCAAACAGACCTACACCTTCGATTGGGCTTGGAGTATTTGTAAAGTACTTATCAACAAATTCTGAGGATAGACCTACAGCTTCAAAGATCTGTGCACCGATGTATGACATGTAGGTACAGATACCCATCTTAGCCATAGTCTTGTAAAGACCCTTATCAATAGCGTGGATGTAGTTATCCTGATATTGTTTAGCAGTCTTAGCATCTGGTGCTAATTCTGTTACTACACGTAATGCTACATATGGGTGGATAGCTTCAGCACCATAACCGCCTAAGAGGGCAAAGTGATGAACTGTACGAGCAGAACCTGTTTCAACAACTAAGCCTGTGCTTGTACGTAAGCCGTTCTCAACTAAGCATAAGTGAACAGCTGATGTTGCTAACAGAGCTGGAATTGCAAGTCTATCAGCTGCTACATTTCTATCAGAAATGATTAGGATATTGTGACCTGTCTTTACAGCATCGATAGCTGCAGCTCTAATAGAAGCTAATCTTGCTTCGATACCGTCTTTACCCCATGAAAGAGGGTAGGTGATATCCAATTCTTTAGAACGGAATTTGTTATCGGTAAACTTGCTGATGTTGCGGATCTTTTCCATTTCAACAGCATCAAGTATAGGCTGCTGAACCTCCAGTCTTACAGGAGGGTTGTTATCCATAATATTTAGAAGATCAGGACGAGGACCGATGAATGACACCAGTGAGGTTACCATCTCTTCACGAATAGGATCGATAGCAGGGTTTGTAACCTGAGCAAAGAGCTGACGGAAGTAGTCATATAAGCTCTTTGGCTTGTTAGATAAAACAGCTAAAGGAGCATCATTACCCATTGAAAGAACAGGCTCTTGACCATTTACAGCCTTAGGCTTTAATAATCTTTCAACATCTTCACGGGTATAACCGAATACGCCCATTAGAGCTTTGGTATTTAAGTTCAAACCTACAGTTGAGGTTTCATCCTTAATATCGGTTAATTTGATACGAACCTTGTCTGTCCACTCTTGATAAGGACGTAGTGTAGCCAAGCTTAACTTGATTTCCTTATCATCGATGATACGACCCTGTTCAGTATCGATTAAAAGCATACGACCTGGTTCTAGTCTCCAGTGACGAGCGATTCTGCTCTCGTCAATCTTTAGAGTACCTTCTTCTGAAGCTAGAATTACAAGATCGTCTTTAGTTACGATGTAACGAGCAGGACGCAGACCGTTTCTGTCTAATGTTGCACCGATCTGACGACCATCAGTAAAGGCAACAGCAGCAGGACCGTCCCATGGCTCCATCATTGCAGCATAGTATTCATAGAAAGCTCTGAGTTTTGGATCCATCAGAGCATCTTTTTCCCATGCTGAAGGGATCATCATCATTGCAGCCTGAGCTAATGAGTAACCAGACATAGTTAGTAGCTCAAATACGTTATCAAATGAAGCTGAATCTGACTGACCCTGGAAAATTAAAGGCCATAATTTCTCTAAATCTTTACCAAATACAGGTGAAGAAATGTTCTTTTCACGAGCTTTAATCCAGTTAAAGTTACCACGTAAGGTGTTAATTTCACCGTTGTGGGCAATCATTCTGAATGGGTGTGCTAGTGACCATTGAGGGAAAGTATTAGTTGAGAAACGCTGGTGGATTAGAGCAATAGCACTGGTGCAGCGGCTATCGTTTAAATCACGGTAGTATTCACCAACCTGATTTGCTAATAACTGACCTTTATAAACAATGGTACGAGCTGAGAATGATGGAATATAGAATTCTTTGCAGTGCTTTAATTTTAGGTTTGCAATCGCAATTGAAGCTGACTTACGGATGATGTACAGCTTACGCTCTAGAGCGTCGGTTACTAAGACGTCTGGAGAGTGACCTACGAAAATCTGTCTAATTACAGGCTCTTTTTCGCGAACAACAGGGGACATTGGGATAGTCTCATTTAGAGGAACGTCTCTCCAACCTAAGATAATCTGTCCTTCTGCTAAAATAGCGCGTTCAATTTCTTCTTGGCAAGCGTGTCTTGATGCTTCCTCACGTGGTAGGAAAATCATACCTACACCGTATTCACCAGAAGGAGGAAGTTTTACGCCCTGAGCCATCATATCATCACGGAAGATCTGATCAGGGATCTGAATCAAAATGCCGGCACCATCGCCCTGCAGTGGATCTGCACCTACTGCTCCGCGGTGAGTCAGGTTCTTTAGGACTTCTAGTCCCTGACTTACGATGCTGTGGCTTCTTTGACCTTTGATGTGAGCAATGAAACCGACACCGCATGCATCGTGTTCATTTTCACTTCTGTATAAGCCAGAATTAGTCATTTATGTGTCACCTTTTGCGAGTGGTATATATACAATAAGGGCCCTAAACGGGCCCTTTTTTGAAAACTTTTACAGTTTTCTTATTATTATCACCCCATTTTTGATGGGGTGTTTTTAACCCATTTCGTTAAATTATAGGCTGTAGTACAGCTCGAACTCAGCAGGATGTGGAGTTGAACGTACGCGGGTATCTTCAGCTGCCTTTAACTCAATGTAAGCGTTAATCATATCCTCAGAGAATACGCCACCAGCAGTTAAGTAGTCGTGGTCAGCCTGTAAAGCCTTTAGAGCCTCATCTAAAGAACCGCAAACCTGTGGGATGTTAGCAGCTTCCTCAGGTGGTAAGTCGTATAGATTCTTATCCATAGCCTCACCTGGGTCTAACTTGTTTAAGATACCGTCAAGGCCAGCCATTAACATTGCAGCGAATGCTAAGTATGGGTTTGCCATACAATCTGGGAAACGTACCTCAATATGAGCAGTCTTAGGATTGATTGCATATGGAATACGGATTGAAGCTGAACGGTTAGCAGCTGAGTAAGCTAACATTAAAGGAGCCTCGAAACCAGGAACCAAACGCTTGTATGAGTTGGTTGATGGGTTTGTGAAAGCATTTAATGACTTAGCGTGCTTGATGATACCACCGATGTACCATAAAGCTTCCTGTGACAGACCGCCGTATAAGTTACCTGCGAAGATGTTCTTGCCATCTTTACCGATTGACTGGTGGCAGTGCATACCTGAACCGTTGTCTCCGTAAATTGGCTTTGGCATGAAGGTAGCTGTCTTACCATACTGGTTTGCTACGTTCTGCACAACATACTTGTAAATCTGAACCTCATCAGCCTTCTTGGTTAATGAGTTGAACTCAGTAGCGATTTCGTTCTGGCCTGCAGTTGCAACTTCGTGGTGGTGTGCTTCGATAACTAAGCCCATCTCCTGCATTACTTTACACATTGCAGAACGGATGTCCTGTGATGAATCTACTGGAGGAACTGGGAAGTAACCGCCTTTAACTGCTGGACGATAGCCTTTGTTACCGCCTTCGTACTCAGTAGCTGAGTTCCAAGCAGCTTCGATATCATCGATAGCTACGAATGAACCTGAAATATCAGACTTGAAACGAACATCATCAAATAAGAAGAATTCTGGCTCTGGACCGAAGAAAGCCTTGTCACCGATACCGGTTGACTTTAAGTAATCCTCAGCGCGCTTTGCAACTGAACGAGGGTCACGGTCGTAACCAGTTAAGGTCTGTGGCTCTAAGATATCGCAACGAACGATAATGGTTGGATCGGCATAGAAAGGATCTAACATAACGGTGGTGATATCAGGCATTAAGATCATGTCTGACTTATCAATACCACGCCAGCCTGCGATTGAAGAACCGTCAAACATCTTGCCCTGCTCGAAGAATTTCTCATCGATGCAAGAAATAGGTAGAGAAATATGCTGCTCTTTACCTTTAGTGTCAGTAAATCTTAAATCAGCAAAAACAACGTCGTTATCTTCGATGAGTTTTTTTACTTCACTGTAATCCTTGATTGCCATTTAGGTGCTCCTAATTTTTCAATTGATGGGGTATTACGTACCCGTTCTTTAATGTCTGAGTAAATTTTCGTGGTTATAGTGAACTCTGTCAAAGCATATTTGTACTGGCACTAAAACTACACGTCTTATTTTACTATATGTTGCATTATGGTGCGATACCTAAAAAATATAGATAAAACATAAAGATAGAATAAATATCTTAAGTGTAGTAAAGATAATTGAAGTAAAGTCTATTTTTCAAAGAAATCGCAAAATTATTATTTAATTGATTTTTAAAGATAATTTGAAAACAACAGGAAATTTGTTAAAAAAGCCCATTGCACACTTTTAGAGCACTAATTTTGATAATTAATGCATTTTTTTGTGGCATTTGGATGCTGTATTTTGTTTTTCTTCTAAAGACTGTGTTAAGAAAATTTGTTTTGAGAGTATTGTTTGAAGGGGGAGGGCTCTTATGGGAAGATTTTAGCTTTTAAGATCCTTTTCTTAGATTTTCTATCTAGACTTCTATTATGTTTGTTTTGATTTTTAGTTATCTTATTAAGTGTTTTCTCCACTCAAAAGATATCGGAGAAACTTGATGCTCTTACGAGATTGTTTCCATAGTATTCTGAGCTTTCTTGCTATCATTACTGCTAGAAATGCTATCGAGCATCTTTGAAATCTCCTAACTTATAGATCAACTTGCTTATGATCCAAAAAGAACCTATCGTAATAAATATCAGTGCAGAAATCATTACGACAAGACAAGAGTCACTTTTATTATTTTGGTAGCAGTAAAATATCACAAATGCGAGCGCACCAGTGCACGATAAGAATTGCTTTTAGTACACCTACTCATTGCATATAAAACTCTCAATACGTTCTAGCTTGTGTGAATTAAGCTAGAACGAGACAAATATCATTATTAAATCCTCTTCTAAGAGAATTTATCCATTAATCTTCATAGAGTAGACCTCTTCGTTAATAAAGAAATCCCCCATGTCTAATCCAGTGTCTCTTACTTTTTCCATTCCCTGTTTTACATAGAAATCAAGACCAGGATTATGCTTGTTAATTAGTAACTCTATTGTGCAAGGTTTTGGATGATTTTCCTTAACATATTCTACAACATGATTAAAAAGAGCTGTTCCTACACCTTTTCCCTGGTTTTTAATCTCAACATAGATCTTTTGCATCAAGAAAAGATCAGGTCCATGCTGTATAACTGAAACTGCGGCTGTATCTTCACCATCTAAGTTAGCTATAAAGTAAACTTTGCCTGAGTTGATAGCATCCTGCAAAGCTTCCTGTGAATAGTACTTGTCTAACATGAAGTCTATCTGAGAAGTATTTAAAACACTCTTGAAAGTGTTCGGTACTAAGACATCAGCTAATTGTTTTAAAACTTTTACATCCGAAAAATCTGCTTTTCTAATTGAGATCATAGTGACCTCCTTATCTAAAACCTAACTTAAGTATAGGAATAATTTAGAGAATATCTATTTTTGCACCAAAATTTTCTTAAACTCCCTTGAAAATATTTAACATTGCTCATATTTTTTACTGAACAATTTATTTTACTGTGTGCAAAATGTTCAGTTTTAAGATTTAGCTATCTCTTTGTTTTCTCACAAAAACTATTGAATAGTGTTTAAATATAGAAAATAGCTATAGCCGACAATTCAAATATAGTATTAGCCAAAGTTTTTTTGTTTGATTAGACTAAATTCATACCAACGAGGGATAGTAAAAATGAAAAACGCAGTTAACACATATTTAATTGACAGCACAGACAATGCAATAAGCATTGCAAAGCTTGCAAAACAAGATCCTAAATTAACCGTGTTCTCTTCAATGATGTGCATGTGTGCTATGTGTATGTGTTATCTGTCAATGTCAGGTGGAGCCTTGTAATTAACACATAGTAAGAAAAAAACACAAGAAGGGCTCTCAATGAGCTCTTTTTTTTGACCTAAATTTTCAAAGTAAATGCACATATTGATTTAAAAGAATTGGAGAACATCATGAAATTATCAGTAAAGTCAGTTTTAGCATCAGTTGTTTTAGCTCTAGTATCAACTCAGGCACAAGCTTGGGACAAGACCAATGTAAAGGTTTGTGTAGTAGGTGAAAACAACGAATTCTGGCAACCAATTATCGATAAGTTAAGAAAAGATGGCGTAAATCTAGAGTTAGTTCGTTTTGCAACTTATCCATTGCCAAATCGAGCATTAGAAGATGGCGAGATTGATTTAAATGCTTTCCAAACCGGCGCTTTTTTAAAGACAGAGTCTAAAGAGCATAACTACCATTTAGTTGCTATCGGCACCACTGTGATTGCTCCTTTATCTTTATACTCTGACAAGATTAAGTCACCAAAAGACATAAAAGCTGGTGATACCGTAACTTTAGCTAATGATCCTATCTCTACAGGTTGAGGTCTTCGTGTATTAGAAGATCTTGGTTTTATAAAGATTAAGGATGGAGCAGGTTACTTACCATGTCCTTCAGATGTAGTTGAGAACAAACAGAACTTAAAGTTCTTTTTTGTAGATGCTGCTAATACTTACAACACACTACCAGATGTAACCGCAGGCTTTATTAACGGTGGCTATGCTGTAGATCATGGCTTAAACCCTCGTACTGATGCTATCTATACAGAAAAGACTGAAGGCTGGGGACTTGAAAATCCATTTGTAAATGTGATTGCCGCAAGAGAGACAGAAAAAGATGATCCTCTGTATCAGCACATTGTTGAGTTATACCACACAAAAGAGGTAGCTGACATCATCTCAAATTCCTACAAAGGCGCATTGATTCCTGCTTTTAAGTACTAGCAACAGCTCATAACAATAAGAATTCGTACATAGGTGTACAAGGGGTAAGAGAATGTCAAAAAAGGTTATTTATCTAGCAGGTGGTTGCTTTTGGGGAGTATCAGAGTACTTCTCACGTATAGATGGAGTGCTTTTTGCAGTTACAGGTTATGCAAACTCAGATGTAAAGTCTCCAGCTTATGAAGAGGTAAAGTCAGGCATTACCGGTGCTGCTGAAACTGTAGAGGTTACCTACGATTCAGATAAGGTAGCTCTAAAAACACTGTTACGTCAGTTCTTTAAGATAATCGATCCTGTGTCCTTAAATAAGCAGGGCGAGGATAGCGGTACTCAGTACAGAAGCGGTATTTTCTACTTCTATGATGATGACATTGCAACCATAGACGAAGTCTTTGCTGATGAGCAGAGAAAGTACGAGAAAAAGATAGTAACTGAAAAAGGCAGATTACGTAACTTCTACAACGCTGAGGATTACCATCAGGATTATTTAAAAAAGAATCCTCAAGGTTACTGCCATATCGATTTTTCTTCACTAAATGATCTTAAAGAGGATAAAAAGCAGTTTGTAGATCCTGATAAATATCAAGCACCTGACAGAGAAACTCTAAAGACCAAACTTTCAGCTCAAGCTTATGAAGTTACACAGCATGCAGCAACTGAACCTAAATTTAAAGGAGAGCACAATGACAATTTTAAGAAAGGTATTTACGTTGATCCTATTACAGGAGCCCCACTATTTGTCTCAACAGATAAATACGAATCCGGATGCGGTTGGCCTGCTTTTTCAAAGCCAATTGATGACACTGTCCTGTCACGGCATTTAGATACTTCTTTAAATCGTCAGAGAATTGAGGTTAGAAGTAAGACCAGTAATGCTCATTTAGGTCATGTCTTTACTGACGGTCCTAAAGAAACAGGTGGTTTGCGCTACTGCATTAACAGCGCCGCCTTAAGGTTTATTCCTTTTGAAGAATTAGATGAGAAAGGCTACGGGGAGTTTAAAAAGTACGTAAAGTAAAAGATTAGATAGTAAGTTTGTAAAAATTCATTAAATAAGATTGCCATAAAACACGAGATGCTCTAAGGAACACTTTAGAGCCTCTTCTTTAGTTTTGGTAACTAGTCAGAATGCTCATCTTATTTCTTTTGGTGATCTCCATGTAGACCCAGAAAAATCCTACCTTGGTTAGAGTTAATTTTCCTCACTCAACAACTACAGCCTATAGCACTCATAAAATAAAAAAAACAACTGAAACGATTGTTGATGGTTAAGACAAGGAGCTCCTCTAAGTCATACACATCAAAAATGGAAGAATAGTGCATTTGTACACATTAGTACAAATGTCGAAAATATGATTCATATGATAAACAACTCAATGTTTTATTCTTAACTAAATTAAAGCAATGGTAATCAGATTATGGAATGATGTTATATAAAATAACAGAGGTAAATAAAACAGAAAATATAATGAAAGGTGGACTTTATGAGATTTATCTATTCTATTAAAGATAGATGTATTTATACTCAGATTTTGAATGCATTTGAATTTGATTTAGAGCATAACGGTACAATCAAAACCATAAGATTAACAAAAGAGATCGATAAGATTGATGCTTACGCTCCATGTACATTTTTTGGATACAAGTTTGAAGATAATATAGATGAAACTCTTAGAAAAAAAGCAATAGATTATCTTGAATCATCATTAGATTATAAGACTTTCTGCAAACTGGCAAGAGGAAGCATATGGACCCTAGACAGAGAATTAAATATCTTTGATTTTAAAACAGTTGTTTATCAAACAACTAAATCAAGATTTGATTATTTATTTTCTGTTACTGCTTATCATATCAATGCAGGTTATTTTGTATCAGATCTGCTGATTACAGAATTGACCAAAAATATAGAATTTGATTATGACGGATATACATTGTTTTTAAGACAACATAATGTGAATGAAAATGACATTACTGAATCTTGCAATGTAGTTAAAGCTATGGTTGGAAATCTCCATAACCTGCCATATTTTAAGGTAGTGGAAAGTACAAAAGCCTATTTTATGAGTGCACAAAATACAAAAGCTAAATATGGAGACTTTTTAAATAAGTTCTTTACGTTTAAGTCTCAAAGACAAGCAGAAACATTTGAAGCTGTTCAAAAAGATTACTTGTTGCTTATAGCTGATATTTCTGCGTCTCACTTTGCAATAAAATCTACTCTGAATAATATAAGAGCATTAAATCCTAAATGTGAAATCATAGTTTTTTTTGTGGGGGCTTCGGCAAAAGAGGTGTTGCCTTAACCCCAGGAAAATCTTCCTTTAGAACATATTTCTCTATGGTGTATTTATGTGAAAACATAATATTTACCTTATGCGTAGTAAAGATAAAGTCCACCAAAAGTTTCTCTTAACTAAAAAACTCACAAACGAATATGATAGCTCTCCAACATATACATGCGATAAGCTCTGCTGAAGGCCCTTATTGTGTTTTGCAGAAATTTAATGAACATGATCACCTAAAAACACAAGAGGCCCTAAAGTTATCCTTTAGAGCCTCTTCTTTAGCTTAAGATCTTAAGTTTACTTTGAATACTTCTCATCAACTAACTTGTGAAGTTCCTGTAGAGAGTGTACTGATGCGTACTCATCTGCACCTACAGCCTCGATACATGCAAATGCAGCATTTAAGGTTGTAGTGTAGTAGATGCCGTAACGTAAGCAGCTTCTACGTAATGAACGAGAGTCTTCAACAGACTGACGACCTTCTGTAGTGTTGATAACCCAGCTGTAACGACCTGACTTGATGAAATCAAGTAAGTTTGGTCTGCCTTCGTATACCTTGTTTACAAGTACGCAATCAAGACCTGCAGCCTTTAATACGTTGCATGTACCCTTAGTACCTTCTAGCTTGAAGCCTGCTGCAACTAATAACTTGCCTAAAGCTGGTAATCTATCCTGATCTGACTTCTTGATTGACAGTAAGATAGTACCGCTTCTCTGTACAGGTGCCTTAGCAGCTAACTGTGACTTAGCATAAGCCTCAGGGAAGGTTGTAGCTGTACCCATAGTCTCACCTGTTGATCTCATTTCAGGTCCTAATAGAGGATCTGAACCTGGGAACTTGGCAAATGGTAATACTACTTCCTTAACAGAATAATATGGAGGAATTACCTCATGGGTAACACCCTGCTCAGCTAAGGTCTTACCGGTCATTACACGAGCTGCAATCTTAGCTAATGGAAGACCAGTTGCCTTTGATACGAATGGAACAGTACGTGCAGCACGAGGGTTAACTTCGATTAAGTAAATCTTGTCCTCTCTGATTGCTAACTGTACGTTCATCAGACCTTTAACGTTCAGAGCTAAAGCTAATTCTTTAGAGATCTTAGTTAATCTTTCAATCTGATCCTGTGTTAAGTGGTATGGAGGTAATACGCAGCTTGCGTCACCTGAGTGAACACCACACTCTTCGATGTGCTCCATGATACCGCCGATAACAACATCCTTGCCGTCTGCTACAGCATCAACGTCGATCTCAGTTGCATGATCTAGGAACTTATCTAATAGAACTGGTGACTTGTTTGAAACTTTAACAGCTTCAGCGAAGTATCTCTTTAAGTCCTCTTCACCGTATACAACTTCCATTGCACGACCACCTAAAACGTATGATGGACGAACAACTAGAGGGTAACCGATGTTATTAGCTACAGAGATAGCCTGTGATAGAGAGGTTGCAGTACCGTTACGAGGCTGTAATAAGTTCAACTTGTTTACAACTTCCTGGAATAACTTACGATCCTCAGCTCTATCGATGTCATCAGGTGAGGTACCGATGATAGGTACACCTTCCTGCTCTAACTTCTTAGCTAATTTTAATGGGGTCTGACCACCGAACTGAACGATAACACCAACAGGTTTCTCGATTCTTGCAATCTCAAGAACATCTTCTAGAGTTACAGGCTCAAAGTACAGTCTGTCTGAGATGTCATAGTCAGTAGATACGGTCTCAGGGTTGCAGTTAACCATGATTGACTCATAGCCATCTTCACGTAATGCCATTGAAGCATGAACGCAACAGTAGTCGAACTCGATACCCTGACCAATTCTGTTAGGACCACCACCTAGAACGATAACTTTCTTTCTGTCAGTAGGTCTTGCTTCACATTCCTGCTCATAGGTTGAGTACATATAAGCAGTTGAAGTAGCAAACTCAGCAGCGCAGGTATCAACTCTCTTGTAGGTTGGATAAACTTCAAACAACCAGCGACGAGCGCGAACTTTATCTTCTGTGGTCTTTAACAGAGTAGCTAATCTTGCATCAGAGAAACCACGAGCCTTTAAGTCGTGCATTTCGTCAGCATCGATTGACTTTAGTGTTCTACCACTTAAAGACTGCTCAATGTCGATGATCTCTTTAATCTGGCTTAAGAACCAAGGATCGATCTTGGTGTAGTCAAATACTTCTTCAACGGTCATGCCGATACGGAAAGCATCGCCTAAGTACCAGATTCTGTGAGCACCGGCGCTCTCTAATTCATGAAGTAACTTCTGACGTGCATCAGGTTTCTTCATGTCTAAACGAGGATCAAAGCCTAACTTACCAGTCTCAAGACCACGAAGAGCTTTCTGTAATGACTCTTCAAAGGTACGACCGATAGCCATAACCTCACCTACAGATTTCATCTGAGTGGTTAGTCTGTCATCAGAGTTAGGGAATTTCTCGAAGTTGAAACGAGGAATTTTAGTTACAACATAGTCTAAGCTTGGCTCGAATGATGCAGGGGTCTTATCACCAGTAATATCATTGCCTAACTCATCTAAGGTATAACCTACAGCAAGCTTTGCTGCGATCTTAGCGATAGGGAAACCAGTAGCTTTTGAAGCTAAAGCTGATGAGCGTGAAACACGAGGGTTCATCTCAATGATAACCATACGGCCGTTCTGTGGGTTAATACCGAACTGAACGTTAGAACCACCGGTTTCAACACCAATTTCACGTAAAACTGCCATAGCAGCATCACGCATGATCTGATATTCCTTATCTGTCAGAGTCTGAGCAGGTGCAACTGTGATTGAGTCACCGGTGTGAATACCCATTGGGTCAAGGTTTTCAATTGAGCAGACAATAATACAATTGTCTTTGCGGTCACGAACAACCTCCATTTCGTACTCTTTCCAACCGATAAGTGACTCATCGATTAAAAGTTCATGAGTAGGGGAGAGTTCTAAACCCTTGTTACAAATCTCTTCGAATTCTTCAGGGTTGTAAGCAATACCGCCACCAGTACCACCCATGGTGAATGATGGACGGATGATGCAAGGGAAGCCAACCTGTTTTTGAACATCCCAAGCTTCTTCCATGCTGTGAGCAATACCAGCACGTGGGCACTCAAGACCAATCTTCTTCATGGCCTTGTCAAAACGCTCACGGTTCTCTGCTTTGTCGATAGCATCAGCTTTTGCACCGATCATCTCAACATTGTATTTAGCTAGAACGCCGTGCTTTTCAAGGTCTAGAGCACAGTTTAATGCTGTCTGACCACCCATGGTAGGTAGGATTACATCAGGGCGCTCTTTAGCGATGATGTTCTCAACAACTTTCCAGTGAATTGGTTCGATGTAGGTTACGTCTGCAACATCAGGATCAGTCATGATGGTTGCAGGGTTTGAGTTAACTAGAATTACCTCGTAGCCTTCTTCACGAAGTGCTCTACAAGCCTGAGTACCAGAATAGTCAAACTCACAAGCCTGTCCAATAACGATAGGACCTGCACCTAGGATCAAAATCTTCTTTATATCAGTACGCTTTGGCATCTGTTATCCCCTAGTCTTTCTTACGGTAATTGCGCATTAGTTCTACAAAGTGCTGGAATAGATACATTGGATCATGTGGACCAGGACTTGCTTCAGGGTGACCCTGGAAGCTGAATGCAGGAACATCAGTACGCTCAACACCCTGTAAGGTGCCGTCAAACAGAGATTTATGAGTTGCCTTCAGATTTGCAGGCAGTGTAGCCTCATCAACGCAGAAGCCGTGGTTCTGTGAAGTGATGTAAACAACACCAGTTGCTAAATCACGAACAGGGTGGTTAGCACCGTGGTGACCACACTTCATCTTGATTGTCTTAGCACCAGAAGCTAATGACAGTAACTGGTGACCTAAACAAATACCGAACAGAGGGATCTTGTGCTCAATAAATTCTTTAATTGCTTCCTGTGCATAAGTACAAGGCTCTGGATCACCAGGACCATTTGACAGGAATACGCCATCAGGGTTCATCTTGATAACTTCACTTGCAGGGGTCATTGCAGGAACGACTGTTACCTTGCAACCTAGAGAGGCTAAAATGCGGAGAATGTTGCGCTTGATACCGAAATCATAAGCTACAACGTTGAATTCTGTACGGCTCTTGTTTACATAACCCTGACCTAACTCCCATGTACCTTCAGTCCAGGTGTAGATTTCAGGAGTTGTAACTACCTTAGCTAGATCCATGCCTTTAAGACCTGGGAACTTACGAGCTAATTCAACAGCCTTTTCTTCAGTCATATTAGGATCTGTTGATAGACAGCCGTTCTGAGCGCCCTTCTCACGAAGAATTCTTGTCAGCATACGAGTGTCAATGCCGTAGATACCTGGCTTTTTGTATTTTGCTAAGAAATCGCTTAAATTCTGTGTGCTACGGAAGTTTGATGCAACTAATGATAAATCACGAATGATTAAACCCATTGCAAATACATCACGAGACTCAACGTCTTCGTCATTAGTACCGTAATTACCAATATGTGGATAAGTTAATGTAACGATTTGGCTAGCGTATGAAGGATCGGTTAAAATTTCCTGATAGCCGGTCATAGATGTGTTGAAAACGACTTCACCAACAGTTGTTGTATTCTCAGCACCAAAAGCTTTACCTTTGAATACTGTACCGTCAGCAAGAGCCAAAATTGCGGATGCGACCACAAAGACCCCCAAAAATGTTATTGAGTACACCAAGTGACGCAGATCGAATATTTGCTTGTTAAATACACTGATCTTAGTCTGGGATATTTTAGACGAATCCTGTTTTTTTTCAAGATAAAAATGCGATCTTAGTCTCGTTTATTTTTTGCTTATAAAACAGATAATTATTTTTTACAAGATTTTATACCATCTCTAAGAAAGAGATAAAAAATACAACTCAATATTTAACAATTTTTATTTTTTTGAAATTTTTATTGCAGAGTATCCCCAAGAGTTTTTCTTCTTGTTAAAGTTAATACAAGCAGTTCCCGTTACAGAATCCCCATCTTCTATTAAAGAATTATTAATAATTTTTTGGGGAATAAATATGTTATTAACAAAGCCAAATCCACTGCTTTCATTGATTGATATTGGTCCATCAAAAGTTTTTAGAAGATAATTTGGAATTTCATTATTTTGAACATCTTCTATTACGTCAATTACAGAATAGCATGGCTTTGATTCCTTATCATATCGGTAACATATTGTAAGTTTTACTCCTACCCCAATTCCAATATTAAACTTTTTCTTTTTCAGTTTGCTCAAGTCAACTTTTACAACGCATCCTTTGTCTACTGTCACTATGAAAAACTCATTTTTTTCATATATCGCACTTATAACACCTATTTGAGGTTTAATTTTTAAATCTTTTGATAGAGAATTTTGTTCTATTCTTAGGATATTTAGCTTATTTGATTCAACTTCACCCTTTATGACAATATTTGTTCCTTTTATCATCTCTGGACTTAGCATATTTTTTCCAACTTTTACTTCAAGAGGTATTGATTCGTTGGAGATATTAGGAAAAGAGAAATTGCCTTTTATATTTGCGTACAATAATGTCTTTTTTACATCTTTTTTCTTGTTTTTATCGAAATAAGTTGTTTCACTTCCAACAATGGCTGCGATGTTTTTCAGGTTATTAAATAGTATTTCTTCTGCTAAATTAGAGTGTAATTTGTAAAAATCATCGTGATTTTTAACCTCTTTTATTTGTTCAAACCAATGTGGTTTATCAAGATCTTTTTCTGATCCTTTTATTTCGTAATATCTTAGGTATTCCGTTTTTGCGTCTGCTAATTTACCTAACTTTTCAAGCAGAATTCCCAGATTTTTATGAATGTTAACTTTAAAGTTTTCGTCTGTTCGACATAGAAGGGCTTTGCAGTAGCAACTTATGGCAAGTTGCTTATCCTCGTTTTCTAACAACATACCTAATTCGTTCCAAACCCAACTTTCAGTTTTCTTTTCCTTTAGGACTTTTATTAAGCTATTTTTGGCTTCTTCAATTTTATTATTTTTTTGGAGAATTCTTGAAAGATACAAGTTTATCCATAGATTATCTGTACCATGATCAATTAGCTTATTTATGTAAGGTAAAAAGTATTCCAAAAACTCATTTGGAACTTCTTTTATATCTGACAATTCTTTTGCAACTATTGTAATGACATCTTCAGCTAGAGATTTAAATTTTGGATCATTTTGACTCCAATCATCTCTAGTTAAGTTTTCAAAACCCCAGATTTTTGCAAAAGAATAAAACTTGAAGTCATTTCCTGCTTTATTTTCATATAATTTTTTCTTAAGTTGTTTTGCTACAATAAGAATGCAGGTATTAAGGTGAGGCTGATCTTTTATATGCAAGTGAAAGTAAAGGTTAAGGTATTTCTTTATCTGGTATGTATTAAAACGAACTTCTTTTAGTGATTCGCTTATGTAATAGTAAATTCGCCATGCTAGAGATAGATCATATGAATTATCGTTTGCTTTGCTTCTGTATTCTGACAAAAGCTCAATTGCTTTTTTATTATCTTCTTTTTTGGGAATTTTGTTATATTGCTCTATTAAATAAAAATATTTGTTAGCTAGAGCTTTTATTCTGTTCAAATAAGCTTGATTTTTAGGCTCATTAGAAACGTCTAGTCCAGATAAAAGATTTAATAGATATTCAATTTTTATTTCGTCTCTATTGTTTTGCGCTGTTTCGAATTTTAATAAGTCTCCAATTACATAAAGTGCAGCAAGCGTAAGCCATTTATCATTAGAAAGAGTTAATTTATTGGTGGCAGGGAAACCTTGGGGAAGATTTTCCAAAAGTAAATTAAGAGCCTCAACAAGCTTATTTTCTTTTCTTAAAGCAAATAATTTTTTTGTTACAGAGTCTGAATTATTATTTGTTACAGAATCTGAAGTAATAATTGCAAATGAATTAGTCACTAACATAATATTATTAAAATGCAAAAGGATCTTCTTCGTCAGTTTTTGAGTCTTCGCTAACTATATTTTCCTTACAATCTTTATTGCTATTGAACCACTCTTCAATTGATGAATTTATTATGGATTTCAGATCTTGCTCTTTTAATTTATCCCGAACCTCAACCTTGAGATCTTGTAAGTATTTATTAAAATGAAATATATATACACAGTTTCTTAGATTTTTAGAAAAAGACAGAGTAAATTTATAATCATCAATTTCAATTAATTCTGTATTTATATTGTGTTGCTTAAGATTATCTTTGATTTTTTTGACAAAAGCTGTAAATTTGCTTGAAAGTTTATCTAGTTCATTTATATCTAAAGAGTTATCAGCATCAATGCGACCACCTTTTAAAGGTTGTAGAACTTTTAATAGTTGCTCTCCCAATGAATTAACAGGATTCGTTGCATCTTTTACGTCTGATATTTGCCCTTTTGCTTTAAAAAATATCTTTATATCAGCAAAATCATCATCTTTCCTAAAAGAATAACTTTCTTGGTACTGTATGTGGCGAATATTTACTATTTGAAAAGTATTACCTATTAGTTCTTTTACTGCTTTGAATATACCTTGTCTAATTTTTAGAAAATCAGTATGTTCAAAATCAAACTGTTCTTCACAATAGTCCATCTTTAGTTCCTATATAAATTTTATTGTTGAAAGTACTTCAAAAGAAGGAGGATCAATGACATATAGATTATTCGCTGCTCTAGTAATGGCAGTATATGTCCACCTGAAGAATTCTTCTGTGTGTTGATCTTTTTGAGAGGAAAACTTGATAAAGACGTTCTTCCATTCACTTCCTTGTGCTTTATGACAAGTTATTGCGTAGCCGTATAAAACTCTAACTGCATTAAAATACGGATCTGCTTCGAGTAAATAGTTATGCATCTCAGGATCTTTTTTTGCTGTTATATTAGGATGTCTCTTGCTGAACAAAATATGTAGTGCGATATTTATCAAATTTTCTATATTTTGTTCTCTGAATAAATCGCTGGTAAATAACTTTCGTTCATATATCCTTGTCAGCAAAAGTTTACATTTATGAGGAATGAAATTTTCTCCATTACTTACATTGAGAACTACGTCTTGAAAAATAAGAGGAATTGTCACTATTGTGTCTTTTTGGTCTTTTTGAAGACTAAAATCAATATTAATAACCTCAGATTCTCCAATAAGTTCACTAACCTCAATTATTTCTCCGTTTTTCAAAACAACTCCATCGTAACGGTTTGTTTTTGTTATAAGTAGAAGATCTTTTGTTTGTAGAGGAATAAAACTATCTGTATCTTCATTGTAGAAAGTTTTTTTATTAAATATAAGATTTCTGATGCGGTTATTTAACTTATAGGTCTCTTCATTAGTCGATGCTATCGTGATAATGTCTTTAGAAATTTCACCGTTACATATAGAGTTGTAAGTGTTGGCAAACTGATCAAATGTAATTTGAACAAGATCTTTTTGACCATCGATAAATTTCAGTTTGTCAAATTTTTGCATGACAATTGCTTTTCTGATAGCTGTAGCTTCTTTTAATATTCCACTTTCACCTTTTTGACGAACTACTTCTGAAAGTGTATAAGTGTTTACACAAACATTGAAATGTTGATGTAAGTACTCATCATTCAAAGCAGGGGATATACAAGTTTTATCTCTAGATACAGGAGGTAACTGCGCAGGATCTCCAATAAATATTATTTTTGAGATGTGGTGTGAGTTATTTATATTCACAAATCTAAAAAAGTCAGTTAGCAATCTTCCTGATCCAAATTTAAGATTTGCTTGTTCAACGTTAAAATCAGAGATCATAGAAGATTCATCAACGATGTAGACAGCATCTGTAGAAAATCTATTATTTTTTAGGCTAAAAATAGCTTTGCTTTCGACAGTCTCGTCATCTTCATTTTGGTTGGATCTAATAGTTTGATTTTCATAGATACAACTGTGAATTGTAAGAGCGTAGCTAAGTGATTTTTCCTCTAAGATCTTTGCAGCTTTACCTGTAGGTGCAAGAAGCACAACTTCTCTTTTTATTGTATGAAGAAACTCGACTATACCTTTTGTTATGAATGTTTTTCCTGTACCTGCATATCCCTTTAGAAGGAAAACATCGCTTTCTTCATTATTAAGAAATTTTTCTATTTCATTAACCAGTTTATTTTGATCATCAGTTAAAGAATATTGGGAAAATACATCTGTGATGGAGATGTTTTCTTCACTTTCATTATTATCTCTGTCAGCAGGATTGATATCGTAACTTTGACTTTCTTCTGTAGTGGAATTATTGTTTGACTTTTTCTTATCAATAAATAGTTTTGTGTATTCTGCCATAACTTTAGCCATAGCAGTTTTTTTATTGATTATAGATCTATCTTCTTTTTTGACAGAACAAGAGTAGGAAGGATCCCTGAAAGGTTCGCTGTATTTAAAGTTTTTATCGTTAAATTTACAAAACCATACTGCTAGATTATAAATTCTGTTTAAAGCTTTTAGAGAATCTTCAGCAGACACACCGTTGTTGTAATGATTACCGTGAGCAGCATTGTTTCCTATAATTCGTATTGAGTGCATTAAAGGGATAACCTTTTTAGGATTATCTAGACTTTCCTTAAACAAAGGCTCATTAATTTTTTCAAAGAGACTTTTATTTTCAGAAGGAATATCAAATTTTATATAAAGAAATTCGACTATTTTTTCTAAAAATTTTCTAGAGTTTATGCAAGAAGACTCAATATGATTTTCAGTTAACAGTTTTTCAGCTTCATAAGCGCTCCTGTATGAATCAGGGTACCTATCTTTTAGAAAATTAAAATTAATACTTGTTTCTTGTAACTCGCTCATTGAGATAACCTTGACTAAATACAATCATTGGACAGATATTTCTAATACATCACTTCTCATTTATAACTTATAACGTTTAGACTTCGTTCTAACATCTTTGCTATTTGTGAAATGTATCCCAAATTGTTAAATGCTTTTTGCAAAATAAAAAACATACAATCGCCTAACGATAATGATCTACTAAGTGATTAGAACTATACTTTAGTAACAATGTCTGTTTCATTGATGTTTGATTAGATAGTGTTCCTAGGCATAGTAGGATAAACATAAAGAAAAATCCTTGAATTTGATTAAGTTATTGAGAGTTTGTAGTAAAAAAATAAGCGCATTCTTTTGTATAATGTAGAGCTATATAAGTAGAGTACAAAGGCTTTTGTGTCTTTTTTATTAGTAACGTTACAAAGATTAGATAAATGAGTTTTAAACTGACAGAGAGTAAAGACTATTCTTGCAGAAATTTACTGCAGGTAGTGTCAGTTGCACCTGTAAAAAAGTCATTTATTAAAAAATCTCTTCTCTCAATAGCACTTTCCTCTGTTTTAATGAGCATTGCTCTGTCAGCCTGCTCATCAGATGGCAAACCTTTAAAAATTAAATCAGGGGTAGATGATCCTGTAAGTATTGAGGTTAAAGGAGTGAAAAGTGAAGAGGTTGAACAGAATATCAACGCTTATTTAGCAACTCTGCCTACCATTTCTAAATCAAGAGCAAGACTGTACAGCCGAGAGATCACCGATAAGATCACTACAGCTATGCATTCCTTTGGCTACTACCATCCTACGGTTACTTTAGATTTTCCTAAAAAGGAAAGGCTTTTTGACAGAAGTTTAAAAGCTAATGTTGATTTAGGTAAGCCTTTATTTATTCGTAATTGTCAGATTGAAGTTATAGGTGAAGGCGCTTATTACAGCTCCTTTGCCAAGATCATTGATGAGAGCGGACTAAAGTCATACACCCTATTAAGACATGGTAATTACGAAAAGTTAAAAGAAGATCTAAAAAGCAGAGCTCTAGAAATAGGCTTTTTTGATGCAAAGATTATCTCTTCACGTATTTTGGTCTACAAAGAGCAGAACGTAGCTGATATCCAATTAGTTTTTGATACAGGTAAACGTTATCAGTTCGCCACTGTGATTGCAGATGCTAAAACAAAAGAGCTGATGCAACCATCATTATCTTTACAGAACTTTGTAGAAGGTGAGTATTTCTCATCGAAAAAACTCTCAGATTATACTTCAGCTTTATCTCAAACTAATTTCTACAAATCAGTTGATGTAAGACCGTTAGTTGAAGAGAAAAAAGATGGCAAAATTCCTGTATCAGTAGCGCTTGAACGACAATCTAAAAATTTATTCAGAGTAGGTTTAGGTTACTCAACAGATGAGAGTGTTCGTGGTATTTTAGCTTGGGACAAGCCTTTAATTAACTCAAAAGGGCATTCTTTTAGCTCATACTTTAGAGTATCAAGTATAAAGCAGGATGCTCAGGCAATTTATAAGATCCCTCATAAGAATCCCAATTTAGATTATTTCTATATCAAGTTAGCTCAAACTCATACTGACTTTAATGATACCTTATCAGACTTATCTCATGCTTCATTCCATTATGTAGCTAATATGACAGGTGTCTGGAGACGTGATTATTATTTAGCTCTAGAGTATGAAGACTTTATTCAAGGTCTTGAAAAAGATAAGGCATTGAATTTAACTCCAGGTGTTATTCTTTCAAGACGAACCACCACCGGAGGTTTAGATCCTAAGACAGGTTACAGTATCAGTTTTGATAACCGTTTTGGTACCAAAGCGGTAACAGATGCTAATTTCTTTAGATCAGAACTTGTGATTAAAGGTGTGTTCTCGCCTACAGAGAGAACCAGAGTCTTGTATAAGTTAATGCAGGGTGGAATTTTTGGCTCAGATGCAAATAAAGTGCCTCCGTCAATGAGATTCTTTGTAGGTGGTGAGCAGACCTTAAGAGGCTTTGGCTATAAGACCCAGTCATCAAGACGTTTAGGTTATCTTACAGGTTCTCGCTACCTAACAGCAGGAACACTAGAATATATGTTCCCTGTTGGTATTGAGAATTCTCGCGGTGCAGTATTTTTAGATTCAGCAATTTGTACTAATTCCTATTCAAAAGATAAATCGGTACTCTACGGACCAGGTATCGGCTTTAGATATATGTCAAAGTACGGAACCTTCAAAGTCGATCTTGCCTATGGCATTGATAACAAAAATGACAATCGACAGTTTAAGCTTCATCTGTCATTCGGCCCTGAGTTCTAACAGGAAAAGATAGAAAATAAAGAGTTAAATCATGAGTGCAAAAAAGACTATTAAAATAGCAGCTCTTGTAGGATCAGTAATTTCAATTCTGAGCTTTTCAGCACTCTTTTACCTTTTTGCTACTACAAGCGGTCTGCGCTTTGTGATTGCAAGAGTAAATTCAGCTTTAAGTGATTATGTAAAAATTACAGCTGATATTGAAAAAGGCTCGGTATTAACAGGATTTAAAACTACCAAACCATTTGAGGTCTTAGTCTATGATGTAGTTGATGTCAGAGCTAAAAAACTCAATATTGAATATGACGGTTTAGGGTATCTTGCAATCTCTAGACTTGATATCAATTTAATCGATGCTGATACACTTGAAGTTGAGTTATTAGACTCAGATGACACTTCAAGTGATGACGAAACAGATGATGGTGAGAATTTTAGACTCAACATTCCTGTAAAAATCTTTATTAACAAGTTAAAACTTAAAGATTTTGCTTATTTGTCATCAGTAGTAGACGTTTTAGTTAAAAAAGCTGATTTGTCACTGCAGACCTATAAAGACTATGCTGCAGTAGATAAAGGTGAAATAGACAATCCAACTGTTCACTTAAAGTACGAGTCAGAGGATGACACTCCTAATAACTTACCTGAGATCTTAAGCTTTGATAATGGCAATGGCGCCATCGAAAAAATCCATGACATCTTTTTACCCTTAGATGCTGCACTACATAACCTGAAGTTAAAAGATGCCCACTACTATATGGATGGCTATGACACAGGTAATTTCAATGCCTTTGTAGATGTGTTCTGGTCTCAGTCATTATTAAAAGTTAAAACTATTGATGTGGAGCATCAATTAGGTAAAGCCTCCTTAAAAGGCTCAATGGATTTTATTGACTATTACAATCTAAACTTCAAATTAACAGGTGAGGGCGCAAAATCTGAATATAACCTTAAGAATTATGACGGCTCTTTATATGGTTTAAAAGGTAGCTTCTCTCTTACAGGTGACTTAGTGAACATGAATGTGGATATGTCAATTGACAGTCCATATGAGGTCAAGGTAAAAGGCAGATTAAATCCACTTTCAAATGAGTTGCCTTGCTATTTATCAATTGAATCAGACAAACTTTTTTATCCTCTGCAGAATACGCAGTCTTTAAAGAGTAAAACCAAAGAGCTGTCCTTATCTGAACTCTCTGATGTATTCAGTGCAGTTGAAAAGTCTTTATCTCCAAATCTTGAAAAAGAGGATCTCTTAAAAGACAGAATTAAAGCTCAAAACATGAAACTCCTGCTTACAGGAGCTGTTTTTAAAGAGATGCATCTGAATTTTGATTCTGAAATCTCAGGACATGGTTTTACAGACTTAAAAACAGATATTGATGCTACAGTAACTTTAGATAAAGCTCATTTTAATAACTTCTCTTTAGAAGGACTTTTAGGTAAGAGAAATTTTTCATCGAAGATTGAAGGTGATCTTACCTTTACAGATGGACCTAGCTATCAGGGTAACATTAAGATTAAAGCTGATGATGCCTCAGGTTTACATGAAAAGTTAAAAGGTGAGTTCTCTCTAAACTCTGATCTTTCAATTGGCTATGATCTTGACAGAGATGCGGTTATCTTTGATGTAGCGTCATTAAAATCAGATTTTTACTTCAACTCTCATAAAGCCAATCTGAATGTTGAGAATTTTTTAGGGTCAGTTAAAGATGGTTTCTCTGTAGATGTCTTTAAGTTATCTCAGAATGATAATTATGTAGTATTAAAAGGTGATGTCTCAGAAGACTCTTATCTTGAAGGCTGGGTATCAATTTCTGATCTTTCAAAACTTGATCCAAAAGCAAAAGGCGCAGTTACAGGAAAAATGCTAATTGAAGGTGCCTTAGACGAGCCTAATGTCATTGTTTCAGGAAA